>Ga0209395_1001445_pt1 | contig 33223 bp, 19 predicted proteins | sample GOMGulsemesocosm_3_FD_184635 | JGI IMG/M metagenome (GOLD analysis project Ga0209395, IMG submission 184635) | Methane-oxidizing microbial communities from mesocosms in the Gulf of Mexico - GOM9D Gulf of Mexico (SPAdes) (version 2) | ecosystem: Environmental > Aquatic > Marine > Cold seeps...
TTTTTGGCTTTCTAGGTAGAGGAAGTTTGCATCGATTGCACCAAGCTTTTCCATTTTACTAGTCCTTTATTTGCTGTGCGCGAGGGTTACTGCTACTCGTAGCCGACAGCTATAGGGCGTTCTGCTGCGAGCGGCGAAAAGACGTTGTGAATGTAAATAAGGTCGAATTGTCGGTTAGAGTCTGTGCAAGATCCGCAAAACAGTGGCTATCCGTTTTTTCGGCCGGGTTGTTGCGGTGTTAAAATCAGATTATTCACAGGCTCTATTAAGACCATAGTTGCTCAAAAAAGATCCCGCTATTTTTTACGGGTATAGAAAGGTTTTTTTTAATTATAGCGTTTACGTGATTCCTACAGAGCAGGAGTAGAGATTGACATGCACATAAATTTTCTCTGTAGTGAGAAAGAAGTGCGCCTATTTTCCTTTAACAAATTTTTTCGTGTTGTTTGGTGTTATTTCGCGTTGTGTTGGGGCGATGCAAAAAGTCATTCCGCTAACATACTGGAACGATAGGACTAAATAGACAGCTGTTTTACACCCACTTCTAGGCTGTTAGCGCATTCAGTCAGCGTTGGAATTCCAATCGATCTATAGGAAAAGTTACTTATAACTGGAAGTTCTCTGTTTGGGTTTTACCGTCTAAACTCGGAGCTACTTAATTCACCGCGGAAACACCGTCATCGACTTTCATTATAAGAACGCTATTGCTTAGTCATTGATTTCAAATCATGAGCTTAGTAAGCAGCTTAATTGCGTTTGCATTCTTCTTGTTGCTGTGGCCTTATGCACGGAAGTCGGAAGTCGGAAGTCGGAAGTCGGAAGTCGGAAGTCGGAAGTCGGAAGTCGGAAGTCGGAAGTCGGAGGCGCGAAAGCACAGGGAAAAATACTACGGATATAATACTATTGTTGATAGTCTGTGAGGGTTTATCGCTATCGGGTATAGCATCTGTCTTCATTGTTTATAAATAGGCACACTCCATTCGAGACGCCGTGGCGCGGAGGGGGTGAGTTTGATGGGTCTCCCCTCCATTATTCAGTTGGCGCCAGCGCACTTTGGTTATCGCGAGCAAGGCCGTCGTGGGCGAAAACGGCATGAGCCTAGTGATCATGTACCTTTTTATTATAATGCTTATGTGGTCTATCGTGATTATTGTCAAACCAGTCCTGGGCCATCTGGCCCGCTTGCTTGACTTCGTCGTCGCTAAGTTGCTTTTTGCTTTGCCAGCGGATTTCGTGGGCTTGTTCATGGCCGCTCTGCGCTGCAAGTTCTGACCATTTATAAGCTTCAAGCAGGTTTTTCTGCACACCTTGACCTTTGAAATACATCACGCTTAGGCTGTATTGAGCATCGCGATTCCAGCCTTTTGTTGCCGCAGTAAACCATTTTAATGCCTTGTTATAGTCTTGCTTGCAGCCTGTTCCTGTATAGCAAAAATAACCAACACTATATTGCGCCCGAGTATGGCCCTGCTCGGCAGCTTTCAAAAACCACTCAACCGCTTTGGTATTTAGCTGCCATTTTATAACGTCGGACTTTCCAGAACGTACACCACGGTCATTGTGATACATCTGCCCCAGATTATATTGTGACGCAGCATGACCTTGTTCTGCTGCCTTTGAATACCACCTAAATGCTTTGCTGTCATTTTGCTGCACGTACTGACCATTGCCGTATATTGCGCCGAGGTCATGTTGCGCTAATGTGTGCCCTCTGTTAGCTGCCTGCATTAGCCATTGAATAGCTTGCTCAGGGTCGGCCGCAGCGCCAATACCTTTGAATAATAGATCGGCAGCCTGGTATTGTGCTTTGGGGTGGCCCTGCGTGGCAGCTGCAAGTATCCAGCGAAGCCCCTCTTGCAAATCTTTTGCCGCGCCTAATCCTTGTAGATAAAGTTGCCCAATATTGTACTGGGCGCGAGGGTTGTGCTGCTGTGCAGACGCTAACCACGCTTTATGAGCTGCTGGGTAATCACCCTGTTTTGCTGCGGCGACGCCTTGGTCAAAACTGGCCAGGGTGGGTAGGGCTGTTAGCGCCAACAGTAATGCTAATAGTATAGGTTTCATTAGGCTTAAGCTGATTATAAAAAAATTGCTCGATGAGCGGCGGGTACTGAATTTTTAAGAGTAAATTCAGCTTACTAGTAGTAGCCTCGAATTATAAAGTTACCGGGCGCTGAAGTCAAAATGCAATTCTTGTATCATGGGGCCCGACGCGAACCCGATTAGCCAAAACTTGGCCTAACGAAACAATGCAATTCAGCCTTTGACGTTGTTTATGTAATGGTAATATTTGTCCGGGGTGCGGAATTAGTGATCACGCTATTGGTGGGGTAAGTGCAATTTCAAATGATCTACATTGCTCGCATCGGGTGTTAGCTTGGGACTGCAGTCGTGGCTGGAAGGCTCTTGCTATCATTGTCATCAGCGGATGTCCGGTATACTCGGGGTAGTGAGTGATTGCCCGTGAGTATATGAAAGTAACTAAGGTAACTAATTTGTCTGTAGCCAGGAACAACGAAGTGGCGAATAGAAAACGTCGGAAGAAGCGCACGGAAAAGCGGGGGCTAGCTGCTTCAGGGGTAATTATTTCGCCCTGGGTGGATTTTCTTTGTGCCGGCGGTTTGTCGGTGGTAGTGATGCTAGGCTTGTTGCTTTATATTTTTATGCGACCCACGCAGGACCATCAGCAAATTTACTTTGGCAGTTTCCTCATTTTCCAAGCATTAATCAATTGGCCTCATTTTATGGCGTCATACCGCCTGCTTTATCTGCCGGTTACTAATATAAAACGATATCCTTTTGCAGCGATTTATGTTCCGGCGCTGCTGTTGCTGGTGCTGGTAAGCATTATTCTGATGGGCGGGGCGCCTCCCGCTGGAAGTGGGTGGGAGGTGCTGATAATTCAACAGCAGGCTACTTACATTGTTTGGCTGGTCGCTGCTTTTTACCTGGCTTGGCACTATACCGGTCAGGCTTGGGGTATGATCGCCACGTTTAGTCATTTGGCTGATATAAAGATAGGGCGGGGCGAAAAAACCATTCTGAGAGGGGGGCTGCGAGTATTGCTGCTCTGGCATGTATTATGGGGCGCGCAGGATCTTCCGGAGAGTTGGCTGGGGCCGATCCACGGTTACTTGCCAGTGTTACTAAGTATTGTTAGTGCTTTCGCCCTGCTCTTTTTTGTGTTAGGTATCTTGGCTTTTGTGAGTGTTCGGAACAAAAATGGCCGTGCCCCCACTGCTCAAATGTTGGCTCCTTGGGTCGCAATATATACCTGGTACTTAGTATTGAGTTACGAGCCTAACGTTTATTTGTTTGTTCAGCTGTTTCACGCTTTACAATACATAATATTTCCGTTAAGGGTTGAGCTCAATCGCGCAGGAGTTCGCCAGGTTCAAAGGGATTTGCTGTGGAGTTGCCGCTACTATATAATGTTAGTGTTCTTCGGGATACTATTTTTTTATATCCCCGACTATATCTTCGCCAGCGGCGGGCAGGTTTATTCAATAGGCTTGCTGTTGGCTTGCTCTGTTAGCATACACCACTATTTCGTCGATGGTTGTATATGGAAGATAAGTGACGACAGAGTTCGCAGAGAATTATTCGCTCATATAACTCGTTAGCATGTGCTGAAATTTGCCGTGAAATGGCAACGCATTTCTTGTGCCTGCTGCATTTTTATGGGCGTTGGTTTTAGGTAAATATTGCATTGTCATATATACATATTAATAGGTTATTACTGTGAAAAATTTACGACTACTTCTTGCTGTTGTCTGTCTGGTGCTGGTGGCTATGCCCGTACATGCAGGTCATCTATTTACCCAGGGTACGGCCAATACGCCGATTGCTTTAACGGCCGGACAGGGCATTACCACTACTGCAGATAGCTTCGAAGCCAGTAATTCCGCAGGTCAGATATTACTCTATTTCACTAACCCAACGTGGGATAGTGGTGACGCCATAAAAATCACTATTGGCGCCTATCAACAGACCTTTGTTTACGACAGTCCTTTGGCGGGAATGACGCAGTCTGGCACTTCACTTACAGTTAACGATCCCTCGTTAGCTGCACTTAATCTTGATTTAACAGCGCCTTTTGATTGGGTCTTTGAGGCGGTGTCGGGGGCATTTACCGTTGAAGGTTTCCGCATTGATACCGGCAATGAAAAGCTACACGGTGTTGGCGCTGCCACTATTGATCAATCTCAGGTCGTCTCTACGGGAAAAAATGTCGATGAGGATACTACTCTAACTTTCAGTACTGATGACTTTAAGGACAATACGAACACGGTCATCAGTAAAATAAAAATTACTGTTTTGGAGGATCCGGCCAAAGGGGCGTTAAAGGTAAGTGGTGTTGATGTAATCCTGAACCAAGAGGTCGTCAGTACTGATTACGTTAATATGACCTATACACCAGTGCCAGATTTCAACGGCAGTACAAGTTTTGATTGGCAGGGTTTTATCAGTGGTGGCTACGCTGCTGCTAGCACACTCAATATTATCGTTGATAATGTCAACGATGAGCCCGCTATTACTAGCGTAAATAATGCTAGTGTGGCTGAAAACCTGACCGCCGCGATTGACGTTAATGCCGATGATATTGATGTTGACGATGCGATAGACACGTTGACCTTTACTCTCTCCGGCACCGACTCGGGCTTATTTGATATTGTTGCAGCCACGGGCGTTGTCACATTTAAACTAGCGCCTGATTTTGAGGCGCCGCAGGATGCCGGCGGCGATCGAATCTATGATTTCACTGTTACCGTAACCGACGATGGTGTCGGTTTGTTAAATGATAGCCAGAACATTGCCATCACGGTAACTAACGTAATCGATGATACCGATGCTGATGGAGTTACCGATGACCAGGAGGTTATAGATGGTACTGATCACACCGACGCTACGGACTATAAAGATAGTGACAATGACGGTGTGCCCGATGATGTTGAGGCTGGTGCTGGCACTAGTCCGAGTGACCGAAGAGATTATGATGATAGCGATTTGGATGGGGTACCTGACTATCTTGATGATGATGGTGCCATTGATGATGATTCGGGTAACGGTGTTATTAACTACTATATTCAGTACCCGCTGGCTTTCGCCTGTGACGGTGATGTTTTCCATTCGCGGGGTAAAAATGTATTCCGAGTGGATACCAATGTTCAGCCCTTTATCTATACCCAGATCAATCCCAATGCAGCGGGTATAAAAATCAACGCCATTGGTTTTAACTATGTTGATGGCTATCTCTATGCGATGAGTCACAATAAGGGCGCAGAAAAAAACCACCTTATTCGTATCGACGCCTCGGGAAATATGACCGACTTGGGCGCGGTAACCGGTTTACCTAACCAGGGGTATGCCCGCGGTGATTTCAATATCAGTGGTAAATTCTACACGGGTGACAAGACGCACATTTATGAAGTGGATGTCACTACCGTCGCGGTAACCGATACGATCGCGGTTAAACCGAATGCCGGCATCGATTTTGCCTTGAATTCCCGTGATAATAAGTTGTATTCGGTTAATAGAAAAACCATGAAGATTACCGATATTGCTGGCCGAAAATCTATTTCCCGTAAAGTGAAGGGCTTTCCAGCAGATGCTGGCACTTTCGGCTCTCATTGGTTTGATAGTGCGGGGCGCCTATATGTAGCGGCAAATACTACAGAAGAAGTATATCGAATTGATGATGTCAGTAACCCGGTTGCGTCGTATGTAGGTCGTGGGACCTATAATGGTTCTCCCTTCGACGCCACTGCCTGTGTGGGCTCGCCAGTGGTAACACACACTATTTCACCGGCAAAAATTTCCGCCGCTGCTACTGTGACTTACAGCTATACGATAGACAATGGTCTTGCCAGCGGCGATGCTTCAGGAGACCCACTTATTACCGGCTTGCAGGATGTCTTAACGGACGGGCGCTTGTTTATTGACAATACCTTAACTATAAATGGTGCGGCCAATATACCAAATGAAAACGCCTATGGTGGTGGGCCGACACTGGATGTTAGCAATATCCAAGTGCCTTCTAACGGAACGGTAACCATTACCATCGATGTCGATGTGCCTACATTGGCGGCCGGGTTTTATTATAACCAAGCAAATCTAACCGGTATTCCGCTGGGCTTGGGTGGCGATAGTAGTGGTGAGTTACTATCAGATTTTCCCGGAGGTGCGAAACCTAACCCCACGCCAATGGAATTTGTTGCTCCGGCAAATCATATCGAAGGCTTTGTATTCAATGATTTTGACGGCGATAGCGTCCAAGATGCTGGTGAGCCTGGGGTCCGTAGCGTAGTCGTCAAGCTAAGTGGCGACGCTAGTGCCACTGTTCTGACTGATGTAAATGGGTATTATAAGTTCGCTTATCTCGATGATGGCAACTATACAGTCACCGAAACTAACAACCGTGGTTATAACAATATCTCAGTAGATAGTGTGGTAGTTACCGGCTTAAGTGGCGAGACTACCGAGACAGTTAATTTTGCTGATGTTAATGGCTACGGCGCGGTTGTAGGTAGTGTATTCGAAGACTTGGATAACGATGGTTTGCAAAGTGCCAACGAAGCCTCCTTGGGTGGTGTCGGTATTGAATTGTTAAACAGTGTCGGCGTCTCTCAAGGTGCTGCCACGACCGATAGTGCCGGTGAATACGAATTTCAGGACTTGATTCCCGGTTTGTACTGGCTGCGCGAAACTGATCTTGGCACGCATAATAGTTTGTCCAATAATTTGCTATCGAGCCATGTGGTGACGGGTAAAGAAAATACAGTTAATTTTACCGACATTACCAAGGCGAGTATTACCGGTGTTGTTTTTAACGACTTTAATGGCAATGGTAGAAAAGATGTCACTGAAGGAGTGTTATCTGCGGTCACTATTGAGCTGAAAGATAGCACTGGTGCGGTACTCGATACCCAGCTTAGCGATAGTAACGGCCTATATGTATTCATCTCGGTGGCGGCAGGTGCCTATGTGGTTGAAGAAACTGACCCCGTCGGATACACCAGTACCACGTCTAATACCCAGCCGGTGTCGATTGCGATTAATGGCGTGTCGGTGATTAATTTTGGCAACCAGGAAGAGGCCACAATTTCTGGTGTCGTATTTACCGATGATAACGGTGACGGCGAGCAGGGCGTTGACGAAAACGGTCTGCAGAATGTAGTGATTTATCTAGGTGGCGGTTCTTCAGTGACGTCCGATGCAAATGGCGAATATCAATTCACAGCGGTGGCCGCCGGTACTTATTCTATCTCAATAAACGACCCTAGTGGATATCAGGCTACGAATGTTCATACTGTTACTGTGGTAGCAGAGGGCGCTGGCAGTGCTAACTTTGCGCTGGTAATACCGGGAGTTATTGCCGGTAGTCTATTCGCTGACCAAGATGGCGACAATATTCGAGACCGAAGTGAGTCGGGCCTTTCTGGTGTTTGGGTATCGCTAACAGATAGCTCAAATAACACTAGTTATACTACGAGCAACGATAGTGGCGAGTATGGCTTTGATAGTCTTAGTGCGGGTAGTTACACAGTAGCCTTTAGTGTGCCCAGCGGTTATGTTGCCGATAGCAATAGCGTGGCAGTTAACTTGCCGGCGAATAAAAGTATCCAGGAATCTTTTGCGTTGCGAGTTGCTGGAACCGTTGGCGGTAGTGTTTATAATGATTTCAATGGCAACGATATTCGTGATGCCGGTGAACCTGGCCTGGGTGGTGTTACTGTTGCATTATCTGGAAACGGCAGTACCACAACCGGAGCAGACGGCAGCTATACATTCGCCTTTATTCCCGATGGTGACTACACGGTAACAGAGACGGACCCTACAGGGTTTTCAAGTGCGGTTAATACCGCTAATGTCACTGTGACCTCCGATGCAGTCATTGCCGACTTTGGCGACGTGATGGAAGGTACCGTCTCCGGCAGTGTCTATAATGATATCAATGGCAATAATACCGTTAATGTCGGTGAGCCGGGTGTAGGTGGCTTGACTGTGACCTTAATCGATAGTGTTGCGGGCACCAAGACCTATACCACCGCAACCGAAGGAACTTTTCTGTTTTTTGGTGTAAGTGCAGATAATTACGATCTAGACGTTAGCCTCACCACAGACTATGTCAGTGTTAATGGCACAACTACCAGCTTCACTTTAGCTGTTGCTGGCAATGTCGGCCATAGCTTCGCGATCCAGCAAAAGTTTACGCCGGTGGCGGCGGCTGATGCCTATACTGTCGTTGAAGGTAGCAGCCTCGATGTAGCGGTGGCTGGCGGTGTTTTGCGTAATGATAGCGATCAGAACAACGATACCTTGTCGGCAATATTAACTGGCGTCCCTAGTAACGGTAGTTTGACGCTAAATGCGAACGGTTCATTTACCTATATTCATGACGGTAGTGAAACAACCTCCGATAGCTTTCGCTATAAGTCTAACGACAGCCATGAAGATAGTAACACGGTGACAGTTGCTATCATCGTGTTACCCGAGAATGATGCGCCACAAGCCGATAGTCAGATATTGAGTGTGTTGGAAGACACCGGTTTAGCTATCGCCTTGACCGGTCATGATATTGAAGGTGATAGCCTGACCTATAGGCTCACCGTTGCTCCCGCCAACGGCAGCATAACCAGTTCTGGTGCGCAATGGTTTTATACTCCCTTTGGCCATTTCAACGGGTTGGATAGCTTTAGCTTCGTCTCTCATGATGGTGAGCTAGATTCGCTGCCAGCAACAGTTACCATTACGGTAACTCCCTCTAATGACCAGCCACTGGCTAATTCCATAGAGCTGGTTACGGCAGAAGATACCGCGCTGCCAATTACGCTTATTGGTAGTGACGTGGAAGGTACAATCTTGAGTTATAGCGTCACCTCGATGCCGCAGCATGGTAACTTAACGGGGGTGGCGCCTGACTTAGTGTATACGCCGATGGATGATTTTAACGGTGTTGTTAGCTTTACCTATACAACAAATGATGGTGTTTTGGACTCTTCCGTGGCCACGGTGATCATTGACGTGAGCCCGGTCAATGATGTGCCGCTGGCGAATGGTCAGCAGCTAACGACATTGGAAGACAGCCCCATTGCTATTATCTTGACCGCCAGTGACATTGACGGTGACAGCTTGAACTATAGCGTCACAGCTGCCCCTGCCAACGGAAGTTTGGTGGGTAGCGGCGCTGACTTGCTTTATACCCCTGTGGGGGGGTTTAGTGGCAGCGATAGTTTTACCTTCATCGCCAGTGACGGTATAAATATTTCTGGCGCAGCTAGTGTCACTATTACCGTGCTCAGTTCAAACACCGCGCCTGAGGTGGAAGACAAAGAAGTCACAACGCCTATCGACCAGTCAATTGCTATAGATGTGATCGCAGGTGCGACAGATACCGACGGAGATCCTCTATTGGTGACCGCGGCCACTACTGATTTAGGCGCGGTAGAGCTTGTGAACGGCGAGGTGGTATATACGCCTGATCCGGGCTTCAGTGGTACGGCTGTTGTTGAATACGTAATCAGCGATGGGCAGGGTGGATTCGCCAAGGCCAAAGTACAAGTGCATGTTGAAGGCGATGGCGATGAGCCTGTATTGACAGTTCCTGAGACAGTATTTGTTGATGCGACTGCGCTGTATACCAAGGTGGATTTAGGCGTGGCAGTAGCGGTTGACCGCTTCGGAAACTCGCTACCGGTATCTTTGGTTGATGGTATTACCTTCTTTGAGCCGGGTATTAACTTCGCGCTGTGGGAAACCTTTGATGATGAAGGACGCCGTCGAGTCGAAGTGCAAGAAGTTCATGTGCGTCCAATGATATCGATTGAAAAAGACCAGACCATACTGGAGGGTAAAGCGATTACTGTGGGTGTGTATCTGAATGGTCTGTCACCAAGTTATCCTCTGGAAATTCCCTTCAGTGTGGCTGGCAGTGCCGATGCGAGTGATCACGACCTGATCGATGGGGTGATTGTCATCGAGTCAGGTGTTGAGGCTACTATCAATATTGAGATCTATGCAGATGAAGAGACTGAAGAGGGTGAGACGGTAACAATCACCCTTGGCGATAGCGTTAACCACAGTGAGAACTACCTTTATACGTTAACGATTACCGAAGGCAATATTGCACCCGAAGTTGAAGTCAGTGTTGAGCAGGATGGAGAGACGCGCTTTTTGATTAGCCAAGACGGTGATTTAGTTACCTTATCGTCGCAGTTATCGGATCTCAATGAAGAGGACGAGCACTCGTATAGCTGGACGGTGATTACTGGCATTGCAGCGGATCAGGATGGTGATGACGATAGTTTCACTTTAGACCCCTCTCAGATGGAGCCGGGTATTTATGAAATTGAGGTAGTGGTTAGCGACAATGCTACGCCAGCGAAGACAGACCGTGTTGTGGTCTATTTGGAAGTAGTCGAAACACTAGCTGAGTTGGACCCATCTCTTGATAGTGATGGTGACCTGATTCCCGATGCGCTTGAAGGCTATGGTGATGGTGACGGTGACGGTGTGCCCGATTATCTCGATTCTAGAGACGCGTGTAATGTGTTGCCGGAACAGGCCTTAGAGCAGGACGCCTTTATGGTTGAAGGAGAACCTGGTGTTTGCCTGCGTCGTGGCTACTTTACCGTAGGGGGTGTCACTGGTGGTGCGCAATTGTCAGAAGAAGATATTGCCGCTAACCCGGACATCCCTGAGGAAACGGAAGCAACCAATATTGGAGGCGTCTTCGACTTTATTGCGATGGGTTTACCCATCCACGGTCAGAGCTACTCAATTGTATTACCACAGCGTAAGTTGATTCCTGCCAATGCGATCTACCGTAAGTATGACTCGGTTGGCAATTGGTACACGCTGGTAGAAGATGCCAACAATACACTGGCGTCGGCTCAGGGTGAATTCGGTTTTTGTCCGCCGCCTAATGATCTGTCCTGGGAGCCGGGATTGGTAGAAGGTTATTGGTGTGTACAGCTGACTATCCAAGACGGTGGTCCTTACGACGATGATGGAGTTGCCAACGGTACTATTGTCGATCCAGGTGGAGTCGCGGTGATGGCGGCGGTGATTAATAATCCGGTGGCCCTTGATGACAGTTTAGAGTTTATTACTGGTGGTACCGGCGTCGTCGATGTGTTGAATAATGATAGCGATGTGGATGGTGACGCTCTAACCGTTATTACCGCAAGTGCGAGCATTGGAGACGTAATCATCGGTGCTGGTGGTCAGTTGAGTTATACCGCAAAGCCAGGTTTTGTTGGTGTCGACACTATTGTTTACAGCATCAGCGACGGAGCGGGTGGTTCGGATACCGCTGAGGTATTGGTTGTTGTGCTCAGTGAGCCGGTTGTGGAAGACGAGATCGAAGAGGTCAATGTCACTAGTGGCGGCGGCGGTGCTGTTGGCTGGCCAATGTTCCTCATATTATCTTTAGGTCTGCTTATTAGGAATAGAGGGAATTTACGGATATGCTAAAAAATAGTGTACGTTTTGCTATTGCGACGGCTGCAATTTACGGTGGTTTCGCCAACGCAGAATCGTCTACCAGCTGGGCTGATGATATTTACCTGCTGGGCCATGCAGGCTATGCGGATAGCGATGTTAGCCAATCCGATATGGAAGGTGAATTTGCGGATATTGGTTTTGAAGCCAATGTATTATCAACTGATGGTGGCCGCACGGGCTGGGGGCTTGGGCTTGGTTACCAGATAGACGAATACTGGTCTTTGGAGCTCGATTACTTAGATCTGGGCGAGGTTGATGTTGTCTCTACATCGGAGCAAGTGGTGTCTGCATTGGGCGATATCCATCCTGAGTCTGGTGATGGATTCACCTTGTCCGGCCTGGTTCGCTACCCGCTGAATGACCGCTGGCATTTGCGTGCTCGACTGGGTCTATTCAGCTGGGACGCCGATTACGATACTAAGCGAGCGGGTAAAAAGGTTGCTGACGACAGTGACTCGGGCACAGACTTATATATAGGTGTTGGAGCGGGGTATCAGATATCCGATCGTTTTGGCCTCAATGTTGAGGTTCAACGCTTTGCTTTTGATCGCGAGGAAACCATCTATACCCGCCTTGGTTTTGAGTGGGCTTTTGGTGTTGGCAAAAAGACGGCTGCACCTTTGCCAGCGCCCAAGCCTGCACCTATGCCGGCGGCTATTGAAGTAGCACCAGCGCAGGCGGAAAATAAACCAGCGCCCGCAGTGGTGGTGAGCCAAGAGCAAGTGTGTAAGTTGTTTGAAGGGTCGTTAGAGGGTATTAACTTTGAGTTTTCCTCAGCTGAGCTAACAAGTGAAGCAAAAGCAACTTTGTCGGGTACAGCTATTAGCCTTAGGGCGTATTCTTATCTTGAGGTTGAAGTGCACGCGCATACCGATTGGAAAGGTAAAGGGCCCGCAAATCTGCTATTGTCCGAGCAGCGTGCGCAGTCTGTTATGGAATATTTCATAGAGCAAGGTATAGACGCTAATCGGCTTAGTTCGAAGGGTTTTGGGGAAATGATTCCGGTTGCTGATAATAGAACGGGAGAAGGCCGCGCAAAAAACCGCAGGGTAGAATTAAAGTCAGTTGGGAAAGCTAGCTGTAAATAACGCGAACTCGTAAAACAAAGGTGCCGCCGGGATGGCTGCGCCTTTTTTTTTGACTATATCTATTAACTACTTCTACAGCTGCCAGTACCGCTAGCTGTGTTAGACGTGCTTCGCCAGTCGGCATTTAAATTCTATATAGTGTCGCAGCTCCGGCAGATGGGAAATCTGAACGAGGCGATTGTGTGCGGTAGTCACTTCGTTTTTAGACGGTCATGGTGTGGCGACTATCGCTGGACCTGCGAATGGCGGTTTGAGCATGGCGTTATTATGTTTGTTGACGTTGTGACTATCGGCTCTACTATCGGTAGTGTTGTCGATTGCTCGGCGCCAGAGTCTTGCGGCAGATCGATGATAATGCAGAGGGGTGTAATCCTTCCCATAGGCTGGCTTCAGGCGTTCATATGTGCCTTAGCCGCGTAATCCGATTCCCCACTGGCTGCCGATTACGGTAGGTTGATAGAGTAGTGGCATACGAATACTTCATGCTCGGAAAATACGCTGTCTTTTTTGCAGGGCAACTATTGACGACAATCTACATTCAGCGGTTGCAAGGACGGAGAATATTGAAAGTGAGCTATGATTAAAAAGTTGCCACTCGTAAATGCAATGTGATTACCTTGCTAAGACAAGTATCGCTGTCGTGTCAGTAATTTTTTCTTCTCTCTAGAAGTGTTTGTAGAAATAAAACCTATCGTGGTCGCATACCCAGAATTTGAACCCTGTCCTATCTTAAAATCGAGGTAAAGACAGGCTCTTGTGTCGATGTCATGGAAAGAGCGTTTGCGGCGTATTTCAATCTTGAAATGCCAGCACTACCCTGAAAACGCGCTGTAGCTAGCTTGCGGTCGGGGGATGTCGACCCAATCTCATGCATCGTCAAATCGAGGAAAATTCACAGCTTTCGCAATGCCTGTACGCAAATCGACGACTAACTCAGAGCTGGCCAGCAATACGGCCAGCGCCGCAACGGTAATATAACCCCGCGAGCGTCGGTGTGTGCCCTAGAGTTGATGTTGATAGGCCAGTGTCGGTTTGGTGGCTAGATACAGTGATCGGTAAGGGCGACAGCGGCAGCTTAGTGATATAGTGGAGCGGCTGACATGTTTTACAGTATCCGCTCAGATAATAGCATGAGCGCGGCAACAGCTAGCAATACCGCGATCGCACTGCTGCTGCTTTTCAAAGACGTTGTCCACACAATGAGCACAGATAGCAGTAATGAAAGAGTTAACCACAACGTGACTATCCGCCTCACTTCAATCGTTTCAGTTGAAATTATCGTATCGAAGAGCAAGCAATCGCTAGTTGACTATAGGGCAGGTGGATAAGTTGGAAGCGTTGGGGCACGAAACAAATAACTGGACTATTTGCCCTGAATGTCAGGGCCGCGGTAAAAAACGTAAGAGGCTGCGCAAGAAAGTGAGACTGCGCTTTCAGAGACAGTTGGAGCAATTTGAAAAATCGAAAAGCGAAGGCCCCGCTCCCGTTCGTCCGAAGGGCCACCTTGATTCCTGCGTACCTTGTAAAGGCTCTGGGTTACTTTGTTGTGCCATTCAAGTTACCCCCGATAAAGAAAACTACCCGCATGTTGCCATCATTGGCGGTGGAATCGGTGGGGTGGCGCTTGCCGTGGCATGTTTGCACCGCGGAATACCTTTTACTCTTTATGAGCGCGATAGCGGCTTCGATGTACGGTCGCAGGGTTATGGGCTCACGTTGCAACAAGCGAGTAGAGCGATTGAGGGCTTGGGGGTTTTCTCGTTACAAGAGGGAGTGATTTCAACCAAGCATGTGGTTCATACTACCGAAGGAAAAGTGATCGGTGAGTGGGGAGTCAGAAAGTTGCTACCCACAGATGCAAAAACGTCACCGAAGCGTATCAATGTGCACATTGCTAGGCAGTCGCTGCGCTTAGCTTTGCTTGAGCAGCTAGGTGGCTTTGCAGCGGTGCAATGGGGGCATCAATTAGTGGACCTAAAAGAGGGTGAGGGTAAGGGGGTTGAATTGAGCTTTCAAGTAGAGGGTGAGATTAAAAATGCCAACGCAGATCTTGTAGTAGGGGCGGATGGAATTCGTAGTTCGGTGCGCAGCTTGTTGATTGGTGACGATGCCTCACCACTATGTTATTTGGGTTGCATTGTGGTTTTGGGTATCTGTCCTTTGGCAGACATCGAAGCGATCGATCGTTCTTTGCTAGATTCGGCGACGGTATTCCAAACTGCCAATGGCGTCGAGCGAATCTACATAATGCCCTATGCGTTGAACTCGGTGATGTGGCAGCTTAGCTTTCCAATGTCAGAAAAAGACGCGCAGGCGCTGAGTGCGCAGGGAAGCCATGCTCTCAAGGAAGAAGCCCGTCGTAGATGCCAGTGGCACAATCCGATTCCACAAATTCTAGCGGCGACACAGGAAACACAGGTTTCTGGTTACCCGGTGTATGACCGGGCACTACTCGAGCCAGAACTATTGAAGAAAGCGGCGCAAGTGACTCTAATTGGGGACGCGGCTCATCCTATGAGTCCATTCAAAGGGCAGGGCGCGAATCAAGCATTACTCGATGCGCTGGCGCTGGCTAGGGGTATCACAAAAGAATGTGGGCCCCTATCTGAATGGAGGGATACCGGCGTTAGGGACGCAGTGTTAACTGAATTTGAATTAGAAATGCTGCAACGCAGTGCCAGAAAAGTAAAAGATTCAGCAGAAGCAGCACAGTTCCTGCATTCGGATGTTGTACTTCGCGAGGCCAACGAACCGAGAGGGCGGTTTATGCAGGAAAATGGCCAAGACGAGGAAGAACAGCGGTCAACATAATGGAATCGCGCAAAAATGATTGCTCTTCGTTATATTATTTAGCGCGTTCAAACGGAATAAAGCGTTGAGAAAAATTGTAGATCCTAAATGGCCAAAAAAGTGGGCGACTTACTGATTTATCTATTGGGCTCACTTGTTGATTTACGGGAAATAGTTAGTCGCGATTTTTGGTGGTTGTAACTGTAGTGTGTAGCTGTAGTGGTGTAGCTGTAGTGGTGTCGCTACATTTGCTCAATTCTAGTCAGTCAGGGCGTTCTTAGTTTAGGTGCGTAGTCCATAGACTGGGATTTTTGCGGCAGCCTAAACTAGCGCTCCTTTCTTTGGGCTGGTTGTTCTAGTCCGAACTTCCAGCGCAAAATTGGCTCTCATGTTTGGCAATTCCTCGTGGGTAAAATGTGTCTATATTGACAGCAATACGCTGATACCCGGTCTGTATTCTCAAGTAGTTCCAAGTGCGGTAATGTCGTTGATCTGGTGGTTTTTCTCCAAACTATTTTCCCGTTGAGTGGTGCTAGCTCGATATTAGGACAGCTGAAGTTCGGTTTTGCCCAGTGGCGTATCCAAAATTGTACCGCTTCTTAGGTTTTTTTCCGCACTAACAGAAATTAGTTCTTCTGATTCTGCAGGAGAAGAATCTCTCTTAACAGCCTCAATGCGGAAAAAGCTTATAACATTCTTTAGGCTCTCAGACTGCGCCTGCATTTCCTCAGCGGTAGCGGCTAGCTGCTCGGAGCCAGCCGCATTTTGTTGGGTTACGTTATCAAGTTGTTGCATCGCATCGTTGATTTGTCCAACTCCCGAAGACTGCTCCTCAGACGCTGCAGTAATCTCCTGAACAAGGCCAGCAGTCTTTTGAATGTCTGGCACCATTTTCTCTAGTAAATTTCCCGCTCGTTCTGCCAGTAGTAAACTGTCGCCGGTAAGAGTGCCAATCTCAGAGGCGGCCGCTTGACTACGTTCGGCTAATTTTCGTACTTCCGAAGCCACTACGGCAAAACCCTTGCCGTGTTGTCCCGCTCGCGCAGCCTCAATAGCGGCATTAAGTGCCAACATATTTGTTTGGTAGGCAATATCTTCAACAATCGTTATTTTCTCGGAAATCTTCCTCATTGCTTCGACAGTCTTGGCCACAGCCTCGCCACCCTCGGCTGCACCGATAGCTGACTCACTGGCAATGGAGTCCGTCATCCGGGCATTCTCGCTATTTTGAGCAATAGACGCACCCATTTGTTCTACTGATGCACTGGTCTGCTCTACACTGGCTGCCTGTTCGCTGGCAGCACCGCTTAATGAATTGGCAGTACTGCTCACTTGTCCTGACGCGTAGGTGATTTGTTCAGCATTTTCTTGAATTTTCTGCACCACTTCAACCAGATTCTCCTGCATGGTTACCATGGCGGCATAAACGCCTACTTGCTTTCTTCCATCGGAGTTAAGTGCCTGACTTAAGTCACCAGAAGATATTCTAGTGGCAAGCTCTTTTACTTCCTCGGGCTCCCCGCCGAGCTGAGCTAACAGGCCACGTACAATTGCGAATGCAATAGCAGCACTGGAAAATATGGCAATAATTGCGATTATCACTTGCATAAGCTTAACAGAATCACCAACTGCCATTAACAAGTCGAGATCTTTTTGCATTAGCAATTCTTGAGATATTCTCATAGCAGAGAGGCCATCCAAAATCACACTAGCTCTGGGAGCGGCTTTTGTACCGAGTAAATAGTTGGCTTTGTTCCAGTCAGCCGCTTCTCTCAATGTAAACATTTTGGGTGGTAAAGCTTCAAACTGTCTGCGTAGCTCAATGATGGAATCCCATGATCTTCTCTGAGAGTCATTAAGTAAGTGTTTTACCTTGTTAACATTAGCAGCACTTTCAATATTAACTTGCCATTTTTCTAGAAAGATGTCGCGAAATGCCGGGTCTCCCGATAGTAAAAATGCACGAATATTTGCCAGCCCAACCGCAAAAGAACCCCTGGTATCGGCCAGATCTTTTAGTAGTTTCTTGCGTGCTGGCGTGGCTGCCAGTTTTTCCTCCTCGTCAATAATCGCGGTCACATTAGCCAGTATTTGCCCTGCTAAAGGAGCTGCCTGTGTCAATAGAAGGTCGATTGCCGGTACGTTTTTTGAGGTTTGAGCAATTGCTTCAATCTCGTCCTGGGCCTTGCGAAACTCAATGAGTTCACTTCTTATGGCGTTCAGCGTTGCGACATTATTAGGATTGGTCCAGTTCTCGGCGAGCGTAGAAAAACTAGCAAGAGCAGTATCGATGTTGTTCCAGGATTCTGAACGTTTGTCAGAAAATTGTTTTGCCTTTATCGGGTCGCTTCCCAGAATAATATAACCCCGAAGTGTTGCCAAGGAAGCGTTAATTCCATTGAGCATGTCTCGGCCGGACAATAGCGTTGGGTATCTCACGTTCGTTAGTCGGTCTTGTACGGTGTTTAGCTCATCTACTTTTACTCGTCCTATAACCGCACTGACAATCATAAATGTTATTACGATGCCGAACCCAAAGCCTAGTTTTTTACCGATTGACAGTCTCATAACGTACCTATAGCAATTAGTGTAGTTTTTGTGTTTTTCCGAATCTCGATGCTTTGAATACCATTTCCCTGCGGTAGCTGTTGGGTTTCAAATGTTGTTATTCTCAGGTTTTTTGTGGTTTAAACAATGGTCCGGCCAGTGCAAATGTTAATATTTTGTGGTGGCAATAAATAGGCAAATTGCCCGCTCATTGTTGTATTTAGTAATGGGAAATTATTGCATATGGAACGAAGATTGATGATTCTCATGTGCAAGGTGTTAATTCGTATTCTCTATTCACCATTCAGATATTTTTCCAAAGTAGGTATAAATTCCATGAAGGAAAATGGCTTTGTTAAACACGCAGAAAACCCCGACTTCTCTAGCCGGGTTTCAAAATCTGCATCGGCGGTCATAGCAAAAAATGGCGTTGATTTGAGGGCTGGGATAAGACGCAATTTTTCCAGTAGTTGCTCGCCGTCCATTTCTTGCATGTTTATGTCAAGCAAAACCAGGTCGAAAGGCCTATTTTTTGCGATAGAAATCGCCTTGCTGGGCCTGTCACAATAGGTGGCTTGCATGGAGTTTGAATTTGAAAACAGGCGCTCGAGTATTTTCATGTTTACTGGATTGTCTTCAACGCACAAGATTTTATGCCTTTTCTCTTTGGCTGTGAATGGATGCTCTAGTACGGAGTGAGGCGACTGATTGTTATTGTCTTTGCGAGATTTCGCGGCAGGGAGCTCAAGCCAAAATTCCGCGCCCGCGCCTTGCTCGCTTGACAATCCGATATCAGAATCCATTAACTCGGCAAGACGTTTTGCAATAACAAGTCCAAGACCAACGCCCTCATTATCGCTAGTTTCTTGGCCAAGCCTTTCAAAGGGCATAAATAATTTTCCCCGCTTGGCCTCGCTAATACCTGGTCCGCTATCTTTTACTCGCACAAAAACAGAGTCTTCATTCTTGGAAAGTTTGACCGTTATTATCCCTCCCGCTGGTGTGTACTTAACGGCATTCGAAAGCAGGTTAAGTAAGATTTGTAGGGCGCGCTTGGGGTCAGTTAACACCTGCGTTGTTGGAGTCAGATCAACTGAAAATTCAATTTTAGTACGCTTGTCTTCGGCAGTGGTCTTTACGTAGGCAATAGCCTGCTCGGTCAAGTCTACAATTGCGCAGCTGGTTACGTTAATACGAATTTTGTCGGCTTCAATTGCCGCCATATCCAGAAGGTCGTCAATTAGGTACTGCATATGCTCACCGGCACTAGTGATGCTTTTTATACTGTCATCTAAGTCAGTCGATTCAAACGGTGCGGAAGACCTTGCAAGCAATTCGCTATAGCCCAGAATGGCATGAAGTGGTGTTCTTAGCTCATGGCTAATTTTGGATAAGAATTTTGACTTGGCGCTATTGGCCCTTTCGGCCTCTTCTTTAGCCGTTTCCAAATATTCTTGTTGATAGATGCTAGATATAAAACTTATGGCTTCAGAGAAAAATGCGATATTTGATCGGTTTTCTCCCGCGTGATCATCCGAATTGATAGCGAGCTTAAACACATCGCAGTGATAATTTTGTATCGGTACACGAATAAGATTAACGTTGTTAAGTGAGCTTGAGCATAGCTTGTGGTCCGAGATGATGTCGAGGAGCGAGTTTTTCCCAGTAAACGTACAGGGTGTATTGTCTTCGGCCTGTTCGCTTAGGATTGAAGAGTCGCTTGAAGATAGGCGTAAAATTTCTCCCCTTCTAAATGGGGTTTTTCCACCAGAAGTCTTGCTGTGGCTGATATTTCTATGCGCGTCAGCAATAAATTCTATCGTTTTTTTGCTGCGATCAAACTCAAAAATTGCGACCGTATCTGCCCCCACAACATCAATCACTATTTCGCAATGGTGCTTTAGCTTTTTATAAAGCGACGAATTGGCCTGATAGGACTCGCTAACTAGAGATTGGGTGGCCCGCAGGTAACGTTCAAGTTGGTGGAGCCTTTTTTTCTCCGTCAGCCTTGTTCCTGTAGCCGGGGGCACGTCAATTGCTAAGGACACGTGGCCCTCCACCTTACCGTGAGAATTCATTGTCGGTGAAATCATAGTCTTGTAGAAATCGTCATTAACATGAGTGATCTCTCCCTATAGATTATTTCGAGCAACTATGGTGAGCACCTCAACCGCTTTAAGCCGAGCGTTTTTCAGTGACATTTAATTGCGAAAGTTTGCAGTTCGTTTTTTCGTGATGACTATTATTATTCATACTCACCGATCTCCATACAGGATCAGTGTGATCTCCAATTTTTTGGTACTGCCGCTATGCTCCTCTTGTTCACCACCACCACCACCACAAGAACCTGTAAAATGGAATTGCATATCAGCGGACGCAGGTGCTGATAAGTGGAGCATTTATTTGGATAATCATTAATGTAGGTCAAAGCCTATAGGATAATTGGTAAGAACATGTCAAAAATGCGAAGAAAAAGCGTTCAGCGTAGTTATTGTTCTTAATTTAGTTGCTTACCAGCCATTTGAGTTCGCATTTTTGATACTCAATAAATAACTAAAGGGCTAATATCCAATCCGCAAATAAGTCGATAAGTTAGATGGTCTCTGTGGCTGTGCGCGCTTTTTGATCATGCGGGGAAAACTGTGGCCATTTTGGTTGGATTGCAACGATAGTGATGAGCTTAATAAAAGCCAGAAGGTTTTTTGTATCAGGGCAGTTTTAGTGTGAATTCAGTTGACCTATCGATCGCTGCGCTAAGAGGGCCGTAAAAAATTGCCCGTCATTATAAAGGGGTTTTCCCCAGGCAACACTCAATATCAATAAATCGCACTGCCAAAATTGTTGTAGAATTTGTTTTTAAACCGAACACATCATTACATCCAATTAGCCTTAATGTGAGATTCTGGAAATGGCTTGTATACTCAACTAAAGCCAGCTCTATCCGTTCTACATATTGCTAACCGGTTCCGTTTTGATATTGATTCGAGCTAGTTCTATTGTTCGCGTTGTTTTCTTTTGATTTGAAGTAGGAATAGTTATCTACTGCTGATGCACGTCAATACAAGCTAGGTGTATCGCTCTATATATTCTGGAAGTCAATGGTAGTCATGAAAAATCGAATAAAGTATGCATGTTCCCTTGCTGTCAGCCGACTAATCAAACAATTTTTCCTGCAGCCTTCTATCGCTCAGATTCGAGCCGTGTTGGTGTGCGGCACTATGATGGTGTTTGTCGGCGACCTGGCGCTCCCGTTGGGTGTCGCTGCTGGAGCTCCCTACGCGATCGTAATTTATGGTACAAGTTGGTCCAAATATCAGGGCGACACTATTGTGCTGACTGTTTTGGCAAGCCTGCTGATAATAGTTGGCTACTACACTTCACCCGGCTCTCATATTGCAAACTGGACTGTGGAGGCCAACCGCTTACTGTCGTTGTTAATGGTTTTACTCTGTGCGATCCTGGTAGTACAGCGTAGATTTGTCGACGAGGTGAATACAAGGCTGAAGGTAATGGTGCACACCGATTCAATGACCGGTGCCGGAAATCGTTTGGCCTTCGATCTAGCGGTACAACAGGAAATTCTTCGTACCGAGCGCTACCAGCGTCCCTTTTCATTGATCATTTTTGATATCGATAATTTTAAGAGCGTCAACGATTGCTACGGCCACGATATCGGTGACGTGGTGATCCGTAGGGTTTGTAGCGAAGCTCAGAGCGTATTGAGAAGCTCCGATGCGCTATTCCGGGTAGGTGGTGAGGAGTTTTCGGTGCTAAGCCTTGAGGCCGATCTGAGCAAGGCAGAACTCGTTGCAGAGAAAATTCGCGTAGCGGTAGCGGGCTGTACTATCAAGGAGATTGCTGCACCTGTCACCGTGAGCTTGGGCGTAGCGGAATTTGATAAGAATGATGGTAAAGACACTTTGATCAAACGCGCGGACCAAGCGATGTACAATTCCAAGAATTCCGGCAAGAACCGTGTGACAGCGGCTGGGGTCTTAGCGGACCGAATACGTGTTTGTTGTTAAAAAATGAACCAAAATAGTCTCTGTGTTAATCCATTCTAGGGCGTACATTGTCACAAATTCGTAACTAAAGGTATTTCCTCGGGCCGAGTCTACTACAAAAATCCGGGTCCGTAGTATGATAGATTGACTTAGTTTTGGCCGTTCTTTCACGCTTCTTGAAATCCATTAATGCCCTGGCAATGCATTCTCGATGCGATATGTAAAGCGCGACTATAAATGGATGTACAGGATGGCGACACTAACGGAAGCTATTAACCGTTTCCCCTGCAAGCCTATTGGTCGGTTACGAACGTATTGTTCATCGTCGATTTACACTTTGTCACGAACAACAAATTCCGAAGGTGTTACGCCAAAGAAACGTCTAAAGTCCTGGGAAAAACCGCTCATGTGCCAATATCCAAGGCTATTGGCAACATCGGAAATATTGCCACGTTTGTAACGCATAACACTAAACTGTTTCCGCGCTTGGTTTAACCGGCAACGGTTAATAAACTGTTTTGGTGTGAGATTCAGTATCGATTGAAAAAGCTGCTGCAAATAGCGAGTGGTAATGCCAAGTTCTTGTGATAGCTCGGCAACAGTGGGTACAGAATCCAGATTATCTAACACTAGCGTTACAGCTTGAGTGAATAATGCGGGCCTATTCTTTACGCCTTGGTTACTCTCATTGGCAATAATTGCGATTAAAATTGATGCTACGGTGGTTTCACTAATCCGGAGCAACCACTGTTGTTTGTCAAGGCTTATTAATTGCTCTCCCTTAAACGTCTCACGGATATGAATCAAGGCGTTCGTTAACTGACGGAGTTGCAAACTCGTAGGGTTGAGAAAGCTTGTATCATAGAGTGACGGGCAGTTGACAGGGCTGTCGTACCGGTGGTCTAGCAAAAAATTAAAATACTCATAGTTGATAAATAAACTGACACCTTGGAAATCAACTGGAGAGATTACACTGAGCGGCTGACCACAGGGTGTGCAACTAATGACAGGGCCGTCAAAATCATAGCCCAAATAGGAAAGGGGCGTGGACGATAGGGGTATTAAAAAATTAAAGCCCTGTTGATTTTGATGAGCTTTATGCAGCGATTTAACGTTATGAGAAAAAAAGTGGTATTGGTACTGACCTGCGCTGATCGTTGATTGGCATCCCAGCCATAGGCCAGGCATCAATTGGCTGATATCATTGTCCCAGCTTTTGAGTTTCTCTATGTAGTCGTCCACATCATCAAAATCTTGGTGGAGAACAGTGAATTTTTCAGAGTCATTCATTACTTTATTAAAACCCTGGACAGTTCACTGACTGTGCTTATCCTTGTAGTTTGTAGGGAAATTGATAGTACTATGGTTATCGCTGGGATACTATCAAAAAAGCGAAAAAGTGCACGGTAATGCGATGCGTACATTGGGCCGTATTCTAAGTCTCCTACTTAACTACCGCTTTTCTAAACGAATTCGGAGGGCCTTTGAAATTGGTGCTTGGGTCTCGTTCATTTTGTCCGGTAGTAATAGTGCAGTGAAAACGCTGCCCCGCTATTACTATTGCAAGGGCTCTATGGGCTGTTTTCATTGCGTCGCAATCTCCTACCTTTCTTAGTGCCATCAAAAGAGTGATGGTGTTTATCGATGCGATTGCTTTCGTGCCTGTTGCAGGAAACGCGTCTTTCTAGTGATCGCCAAATGCGGATTTTGTCTTGTGGGGGCTTCTTGATTTACGCCATTCAGCGGCGATGGGGCTACAAGTATATAGTTGCGAAACGGCTTTGTCTTAGAGTTGATTTCGGTCAATAATTGTACGGTCTGGGCTATTATCCCTGCGGATAGATAACCGTTTTATTCAAGCCTCGGCTAGTTTCTGCTACCCTATATAGAGTATGCAGTTGATGAAAGGCGTTAGATTTAGCTGTTATGGAAAAATGGGAGCTGGGAATTTGATTCTTCGAGATCTAAAAATCTATTTCACTTGTCTGGCTGCGACTATTATAGTCTTTGCAGTTGATATAAACTTGCCTTTAGGCGTCGCCGGTGGCGTCCCCTACGTTGCCGTTATACTCATTTCCCTTCGGTCTACAAAGCAAAGGTCCGCCATCGATTTTGCTGTTGTTTGCACAATAATGGTTGTTTTAGGCTATTATTTATCCCCTGCGGGTGGTGAGGAATGGAAGGTCTTTTTGAACCGTACTTTGGCGGTCTTCGCGGTATGGGCGACGGCTATATTGGTATTCAAATGGAAAGCTCAAAGCAATGAAATCATTGTCATTACCAATAGAATAGCCAAAGAGAAAGAAGACATTTATTTGGCTACAATTCACAGCTCGCAGCACATAATTAATAACTTGCTTAATCAGCTTCAATATATTAAGAGGATTATTGAAGATCATCCGGAATTTGACAAAAAGGAAGCAGAGATATTTGAGGATATATTGGCAGAAGGTTCTTTACTGATGGAAAAGCTCTCGTCAGTCGAAAACATTAACGAAAAGTCGATTAAAGGTGCTGTTCATCCGGGTAATAGTAAACTAACTAATTAGGCCTGTGGGGCCTGAACCTCCCTCGATAAATCAGTCATAGCCTCTTATTCGGCGTTAGCAATACAGCGCCCAATACCAATCTCATATACACTCGAATTGGAAGGCCGCGGCTATCACCCGAGACCTCTGTATTGGTTATGTGTTGGGTGCGATAAAACCTGCTTTGCTATTTGTTGCTGCCCGCATACAGCTGATTCCCCATGGTGTTGCAAGCCGATCAGTGAGTAGGCCGTCGCAGACCGACAAAAACACTTCTTGAAATGGGTTCTCAACGTGACCTTGTTCCATTACTCGGAAAAGACTCTTTTTCCTCATTCGAATTTTCCGGTTCAACTAGAAAGTCGATTCCTGTGGCTTGGTGCATTCGTTTGCTGGAATATCTACACCCGCAATTTCAGAATCGTCTAAGATCAACGTCGCACGGACTATTTTTTCTCTCCGTTGACGTCGAACAGCCCCCTTGTGCCAGGACACTATAAGCATTGCCGGTAGCGGTCAAGAGCACTTTGTAAGGCATAAAAAAGCCCCAATATGAATCGAGGCGATTATTACAGTAAAGTCTAAAAGAGACGAATCTACTTTAGCTTTTTGCCATGCGAACTCTATAAGAGCGAACTGCAAGATTGAATTCTTTACCGACTGCCTTCATTGATTTAACCATGCGATTATGCTTTTTGTCGTTTCTCACGCACTCAAGGTAAGCGTTCGCTCCGGCCATATAGATGTTAACATCGTTTTTCGCTTTCACCATTTGAGCAGTGACTGCAGTTGCGGCGTCAGGGAGTACGGGAACTTCAGGTTTTGTACAGGCAGCGTTAGTCAATCCGGAAAACAAAATAGTTGATAGTGCAAATGCGGTTGCCTTAATCATGATGCTATTCCTCAATTTGTTAGTTCGATTGCTTGCTTAGTCAGTTAGATCATATTACCAGCGTCACAGTAAAAAAAAATAGGGACGATTACGCGATTTGATAGGTGTAACTACGTAGGCTGCTATTCATATGCGAACTGACGTATTCCAATATAAAGAACACTCGCGCACGGTCCATCGTTGAGTATTGGGCATTGATAGGCAAGTGCTCTACCTTGGTTCGGTATTATAATTTTCCTCCTGTTGGTGCGTAGTGACTAATATTGGTGTTTTTTCACTTCTTCAATCTCGCGATAAAATTCATTTAGGCTAGATAGTGAAGTAGTTGATATATTTTGATGTTTAATAATGCCAGAAATATCCAAACCACTTCCAAGAGTGGAATCGAAACATCAGAGCTGGCAACTAAATTTGCTGACATAGTTGCAAGCACTTCTGTTAGCGCCTGTTGAGCGTGTAATGCGCCGGGCGACGTATCGAGTTAGGGAATGGATATGTAAGGAATGATCATCACAGCACGGCAACTACAATCCAAATGGAACCAATTAAGATAGTTAGCATGGTCGCCATAATCCCGATTACACGAAAAGCGAATGGTACTATATCGGTCAACCCGAAATAATGAGAAGTGCGCCCTAACACCAGCAATAGTCCTAGTGCATGAAGCCACATATTTGATGCCCCCAATACTTCCATAGTAATCAGAAGAAAAAGAGCCATAGGTACCGTTTCAACGAAATTGGCCTGGCCTCGCATGCGCTTTAGCATTTCTGGATTATCGCCCGCTCCAAGAGATATTTTTGATTTGATTCTATAGATGGCCACGCGCATGGTAATGGGTATAAATAACAGTCCCAAAGCTGCAATATAAATGGGTGTAATACTAAGTATAGGTGTCAGTTCCATGGGTATTTCCTTGCTTGTTAGCGTGAATGACGGAAAGGCTCTGTGATTGATTACCCTCAGGTCACTTAAAGGTTGTTCCGCGCGTTATTGAGTGCAGTGATCAATGGTTCCTCGGCCCGCATGACGTTTGCAACAACGGGGTGCGCCTTGACTCGGCCTAAATGCGCGCTCACTCTGGGCCAGCGGTCCTCATCCACCTCGAAGGAGGCATAAGTCGCGTTGATAATTGCTGTAGTCACCGCGATGTCTGCGAGACCTATCTCCCCGAAGAAGAAGCCCTCGCCAGGCAATTGCGATTCGATGTAGTCGAATACTGGTGGCACGAGATTCTTGATGCTGTCTTGTACTACGCTCTCGTCTCCAGCAATCTTCGTTTGGAATGGGCGTGTTAAGCGCTCCATAAATATTTTGCCAGCAAGCGGCGTGAATAGCATGGAGCCGGCGTATTCTTCCAGCCAGCGAGATCTAGCTCGATCCGCGATATTTGAGGGTCTGATCGGGATTTCGGGATATCGCTCTTCGAGATATTCGACGATCACATTGGAGTCGCAGATCACGACATCGCCATCTTCGAAGGCAGGGATTTTTCCTAGTGGACTAATTGCTAAATACTCGGGTGTCCTGGTGCCGGGAAATATCCCTTCAGACTCGTACGCCAGATTTTTTAGTGCAAGGGCGACGCGGACTTTGCGAACGAATGGAGAAATAGGGGTTCCGTAAAGTTTCATATTGGTGCTCCTAGTTACGTTGTGGTGTTGGCTGTCTTGTGTATTTTCTAGTTGCTAATGTATACCTAGTGGGATTGCCCTCGGAAGGTCGGCTAGTGCCTAAAAAAGACCGATCGGGACCTATCGGTCGAAAAATGGGCTAATATATGGCCAGGATCTAGAATATGTTAACTTTGGAGGCTGCAGAGATCTCCTTGCAGGCCGGTTTCGGTAAGACATATTCAAGAATGTGGGTGGAAGAAAGCTGCGGCAAGTAAAATGCGGTTTCAACTCGTATGAGTCAGGCAGCTGGTTTTCGGGCGGAAACGTTGGGTGCTCCACCCGAGCCAGAGGCAGCCAACATCGCGAGTGATGCGTTGGGGCTTGAAGTAGAAATCACATAGGGAAAAAAATGAAGAAGGTAGCTATTTTGGCGTCCGATAATTGCGTTTTGTCCACGATTGCTGCCCCTATGGACATGTTCCTACAGGCGGGTGTGTTGTGGAATATAACGATGGGGCAGCCGCCAAGCCCCGAGTTCGAGGTGAGTATCGTCACCGCGGATGGTCAACCCATCACAGCACTCAACAATATCCCGGTGATACCAAAGTGTTCGATGTACGAGTTAGCTGAGGTCGACTTGATCGTCATCCCTTCGCAGGGGTTTTTCTATGACATCACCAGCAACGCGCACTGGCAACGTGCCGAATGGATGAGCGACTGGTATAACAAAGGGGCTGATCTGGCGTCGATCTGTGCTGGAGCGTTTGCGCTCGCGTCTACCGGTTTGCTGGATGGCCGGAAAGCGACAACGCATTGGGGGCTGGCTACTCAATTCCGAAAACTTTTTCCGAAGGTCGATTTGCGGTCGGACCTAATGGTGACGGAAGAGGAACGTCTGTTTTGTGGTGGTGGAATTACCGCTGATTTGAATTTATCGCTTCACCTGATCGAGAAATACTGCGGACGCGAAACCGCGTTACAAGGATCCAGGTGCATGTTGGTGGATCCAGATCGCAGCTCTCAAGCAGTCTTTGCCTCGTTTATTCCACAGAAGGATCATGAAGATCACGAAATTCTTCTCGCCCAGGAGCTTTTAGAACAAAAATACAAAGAGAATATAAGAATGGAAGCACTGGCGCAGCTAATAGGTACCAGTCTCCGACAGTTCAATCGTCGCTTCAAATCTGCGACCGGTGAGACGGCTGTCAAGTATCTGCAACACACACGTGTTGAGGCTGCTAAGATACTTTTAGTGACGACTGTTCAGGCGTTTGATCAAATTGCCCCGATGGTTGGCTATGAAAATGTCAGTTTTCTCCGGCGCGTGTTCAAGAGCTGCACAGGGGCGACACCAGCAGAGTTTCGGCGGAAATTCGGTAGCTTCGAGAAAGCGCCATAATCAGCAAAAAAAAATCGTGAACCTTAACCAGTCGAACCCAATTGGCGCACAAATCCCCGCGTTTGTTCGAGGGGTGAGCGGCCCTCGCTGGACCTTCATTTGGTAGGGCATCGGTTAGCATTGATATGAACGTTGCTGATGTGTCAGTATCGTACATTCCCTTTAACGTTGTGCCGATCTCGCGTGTACTCGTGCCTTCAGCGTATAGGAAGAGAATTTTATCGGCCATCGACGTGAAGCGGGGTGGTGTTTTTTAACAGGCTAAGATGCAATGCTACGTTTTGGTCACGTGGTGTGTCGACTTAACAATGACCGTTATCAGCTAGAGTGTCTTGCTGGTGTAATCAGCGAGGATGATGATTAGCATTCGGGTCTTTGCAAGCCGGGACGTGCGAACAAATACGCAGTAGGGTTAGTGCTGCAAACCAGCTACAATTAATTGCCACGCTTTGATTCCTTAGAGTAAAGTGGCAAGAAAAGAGCAATAATTCTTCTTATACGCAATACCTTGTCTTTTTCATGAACTTCAACAATTTGTGAGTCTAGAAAAATGTCAGAAATCCATATGATAAACGCCGTTGAATACGCGCATAAGCTCGAAAAATACACGATGTCCGGTGAGGATCGGGCGCTGCAACTGGGAAACCGGGGACCAGTGAGTTTTGGTGCCAATGGCAAGTTGTCCGCTGAGATCATGGACGCTTATGAAAAACACGGTTTTTATGTCTTTGAAGGCCTTGTAGATCGGAAGGAGATCAGCGAGCTGCAGACGCAAATGCAAGACCTTTTCGAACGTGCGCCCGTAGATAAGTTAAGCTATCGGGACTCAAAGGGAAGGCCGGCCTTTGGCAAAGAGTTCAAGCGCAATCCGTATTCTTTTGTCCGGCCACTGTCAGACCCTTGGGGAGGAACCGACCTGTTAGGTGGCCGGCATCAAACGAAAATGACCGAGCCAACAGCAGACATTAACGCGCCGACCAAGACGATTTTTCTCATGCACGGCATGTGTCAAATCATGGAAGCTGGCTTGCGTCTCTATGGACACAAAGACCTGCTTTCAATTGCGGCATCTATCAATGGTTCAGATTTCGTTCCTTACAATGATGCTATCTTCGTCAAACAGCCAGGTTTGGGAGGCGCAGTATCGTGGCACCAAGATGGTGTGACCCACTGGAACGCACCCAATTGGGATGCGGGAATACACGGATTTAACTTTCAGGTTCAGCTATATACGTGTACGCCTCAGAACTGCCTTTGGGTTGTGCCTGGAACACACTTACTGGGTAAAATTGATGTTAGAGAAATGGTCGACAAGAATCGAGGTTCCGAACAGCTTCCGGACGCAGTGCCTTTGATGTGTAAACCTGGAGATGTGACCATCGTTAACCGGCAAGCACTGCATGGCTCATTTGCCAACACCTCACCCGATATCAGGGTTTCACTAACCTTCGGGTTTCATAGGCGATCTTCGGTCCTGGGTCAAAAAGGCGCCCTAAGCCAGACCGAGAGTGAAGTGTACGATGAGCAGCGAATTTTTGAGCGTTCCGCAGTTATCCCCATTGCCGTGGATGCCAGGGCTAAATACTATGGAAATGACACGCGCTTTGTATATAAGCCGTTTGCAGACAAACTTGATGAGTTCGGAGATTCAGAGAAAAACCGGGTACGCTTTCTGAAAGATTACAATCTAAAAGATCTCTCGATCTAGGATGCTTTTTCGATTCTGAACTTCCCAGGATTCGCTAGCCAGCCATTAGTGTAAGACGTGCCTCTATTGGTGGTGTTTATGGCCAGCAAACGATACACCCAGGCATTCAAAAAGGAGGCCGTGAAGTAAGCCTCTGGGGCGAGCTAGTCAAATAATTTGCCACTACTGCTACCAGATCACGATAGCTTAGTAGTGAGAAACGGCTACAACGTTGCCTTAGCACCAACTGTATTGGCTCACTCCCACAGATAAGCTAATGTAGGTTTTGTTGCCTAAATTCATGGGGAGTCAATTGATGCCAGCGTTTGAATGCACGACGGAAGTTGGCATGATCAGAAAAACCTAACAGGCGGGCCACTTCAGCTAAGGGAAGGCCGGTTTTTAGCAAATATTCTTCAGCTAATAGCTCTTTTACCTCCTCTAGAATATCCCTGTAACTGATATCTTCCTGGTCTAAATGCCGGCGTAAGCTGCGTTCGCTCATATTTAGAGACTGGGCAATCTGGGTGATGGTAGGGAAGTTGGTATGGCAATTAACCAATCGCTCTCGAACTTTGTTGGCGGTGGTATCTTGGGTGCTAATTTTATCGAGTAGGCGCTGACACTGCTCGTGGAAGATCACCGCGGCGGCAGGGTTATGGCTTGAGAGTTGTTGATTCAGGTCGCGATTATCGATAATCAGTCGCGCGTCTCTCTGATTGTAAACGACTGAGACTTCGTAGAGATCGGTGAATTGGGCGCTGTACAAGGGTTTGTCGAAAGGAAAATGTAATACCGCGTTAGTCAAAGGTCGGCTCAAGATGAATGCTGCGGTTGTTATCACTGCAGAAAAGGATAGCTCGTAGAATAACTGATCCAAAACGCTATTTTGGTTCAGCATGGGCTGCATTATAACGAGGCTTTTACTGTCATTACTGGTTTCCACGCTAAGGCTGACACTGGGGATTAGTAGGGGGTAGTAGCTTTGAAAAAGTTTAAGCGCTTCATTTAGTGATGAACAGCACAAAAATGCATGGCCCAGCGCCCCATGTGAACTGAGATTTAGCTGGTTGCCCGCACGAATACAAAAGCCGGGTTGCGGAGATAGTTGGTGCGCGCGCAACACGATTTCTGCAAAAATCTCGTCCGTAAGAATCGCATCTCCTTGCAGATGCGCCACTGTGACACCTAAGCCCTGCAAAAGCTTCTGACGATCTACTCCCGTTGCAACTGCATACGCGATGAGAATTTTTTGGTGGTCGTTATTCATTGTCCGGTTGAGCACCTCGGTCTGGCCGATTATGACTCCTTTGTTGAGTGTTAACCAGTATAATCAAATCTACTGAAATGTAATAGATGAAATTAAAGGAGATTAGCGTAAATGTTGTCTAAGACCCCGGAAACTGTCGCGATTAAGCCGCGCAACCTGAAATTCGACGTAGAGGCAGAAATTGGCGCCGACTGGAATAACAATGACGCGTTTGTAACCGCATTCTTTAATTCAATGTCGATCTTATTCCCCATCGGCGAAAAAATGTTTATCGACAGTGTTAGAGAGCATAAAAGCCAGGTCAGCGACCCAAAGTTGCTACAAGAAATGAGCGGATTTTTTGGTCAAGAGGGTTTTCATCGCCGCGAACACCAGCGTTTTAATGAACAACTTTGCGAGCATAGGAACTACGAATTAGAGCGTTTAGAAAAACATATTTCTAGAGGGAAAAAGCTCTCTGATGAGCATCTAACGCCTTTACAGCGTTTAGCGGCCACTGTGGCAGCGGAACATTTTACCGGTAGTTTTGCCGACTTAGCTTTAACTCAGGAGCGTTGGTTTGGTAATGCGAGTCCGGCTATGAAGCAGTTGTGGTTGTGGCATGCTGCAGAAGAGTTAGAGCACAAGGCAGTCGCGTTCGACGTGTTTAAGGCCGTAGGAGGTGACGAAAAAACACGCGCTAAAGCCATGCGCCAAACAATGTTCTTTTTAACCTTCGATATTATGCGTGGCGCCGTGCACATGCTACGTAAAGACAAGCAACTGTGGAAGCTAAACACCTGGAAACAAGCTTACAAATTTTTGTTTGCAAAAAACACCGGCTTCTTCCCCGCCATAAGGCCCTATTATAAAGACTTCTTTCGGGAAGATTTTCACCCTTGGGATCAAGACAATCAAGAGTTGTTGGTGCAATGGCAAGATACTGCCATACTACCCTCATAGGTAATATTTCCAGTGTTTTTAGGCCGTCTGCGGGGGCGAAGTTGTTGTTGCTTGACAGCTTATGCCGCCGTATTTTCGGGCTCAAGTGCTATAAATAGCGTCAAAGAAGAATTCCCCGTTGTTGAAAATGGCCGCTCCCGGCACTATTGTGGTGCAATTTGATGGGAGCTGGCTTAATTTCAAAGCACCTTACTTGAATGGTTGATAGCCCCTTTATTGTGAATTGGAGGGATAACCGATTTTGCCCTACGGTGATAGGGCGCTTAAGCTGTTCAATGACGCGTTGGGGTATACGGAATGCTAGAAAAGCAATTCAGTACCCTATATCCCATACTCATTTTCCGATTGTGGGTAGCACGCTGTTCTAGCAGATCAAAATAAGTGGTATTGATCTTCCATTTATGGCCAAATCAACGCGGGAGTAAGTTTAGTGAAAAAATAGCGCGGCTTACTCCTACGGTCACTCTTTGTCTGCGCTAGGATAATAACAAATGTCGAATAAAATTTTGGACTTCACAATCGTTGACGGAAATCCAGCGCCAGTTGGTGGTACCGTCACCTGGGTTGATTGCGGCAAAGGCATTAATATTCGCACAGCATTTTGGCCCGTAGCAGAAGGCGTCGTTTTTAGGGGTAGCGTTGTTTTCGTCGGCGGACGTACAGAATATATTGAGAAATATTTTGAAAGCTATCAGCAGCTATTAAATCGCGGCTATTCAGTCGCCGCATTTGATTGGCGTGGGCAGGGTCTGTCCACACGCGAATGCGACGACCGCGATATGGGGCACATTGACAGCTTTGACGATTATCTGGATGATTTTTCCAAAGTCTATGAGACTGTGTTGAAAGATCAAATGGCAGGCCCGCGTCACATGATTGCCCATTCTATGGGCGGGCATAATGCCATTCGCTTTGTCCATGATTATCCCGATGTGTTTTCCAGTTTGATCTTAAG
>Ga0209395_1001447_pt1 | contig 33204 bp, 30 predicted proteins | sample GOMGulsemesocosm_3_FD_184635 | JGI IMG/M metagenome (GOLD analysis project Ga0209395, IMG submission 184635) | Methane-oxidizing microbial communities from mesocosms in the Gulf of Mexico - GOM9D Gulf of Mexico (SPAdes) (version 2) | ecosystem: Environmental > Aquatic > Marine > Cold seeps...
AAGAACGAAAAAACAGTGAAAGTAGGAATTAAGAGTAAACGGCTAAAAGCGGGCTGGGACAATGCTTACATGATGAAGGTTTTAACAGTTGGCATGTCGACTGTATAAATTTGACCCGTTTGCCCTGCAAGAGCAGCATCTTTATTAGATTTTCGTCAGATTGTGCAATATGACGCTTACATTTATACTGATAAAAAGCATCGTGATACATATATCCGTTTACTTCACCGACATCCAAATTTGAATTATTTAAATCAGCTTCATCTTCAATATTTATCGGACGTGCTTTGGCATAAAAAAACTTAGTAACCACATCAAAAACAGGCTCTTTGCCAAATAATAATGTTTCCTGACTTGCTGCTGTTTTAACAGCACTAAACCCGCCTAATCCTTTACCATTTTCGAGCCATTTTATAATTCGAGCAAAAGGGATAACTTTTATCTTTACCTCAACGCCCATTTCACGATACGCCGCAACAACTAGGTTGTTAATCATGCCACTGCCGTTCGCGTTTGAAAATGGTGTGTAGGAATCTTCAGCATAAAGTTCAATAGTTTGCGCCGGTGAAACTTGGAGGAGCGATTGGACTAATATGAGTGAAATAACCAATAGTCGTTTCATTTGTTATCCGCGTCTTTTATGAAAAATACCGTGCTTTTTATAACATATTTAACGTGCATCATCTACATTGCGGCTACCCAGCAGATCGCATTGGCATCAAAGTTCAATGGAGATCAATGGGGTCAGATGAAATTGATTTAAAAGATAGCTGCCGTTACTGTGGATGTTGCTGCGCCATTAATTGCAAGAAGCTGTAAGTTATTGGCGGATTGTATAGAGACGTACTCTGGTAGCTGAGTACGTTCGGCGATGTGATCAACGCGAAATAACAAAAGTCACCGCATAGGAGAGAGCACGCGAGCAGAGTCCATAAACCCTTGTAGAAGTAAATTGCCAAAGGGTGGATCTGTCGTTGACTGTTGGTTATCTTGGCATCTTGATAAAAACCTGAAGGTATTGGTGTATTTTTTACTGTCTTTCTTAGGGGATCGAAATGTTTCAATTCGATGATATCTCCATAAAAGTCAGGTGCGAACATCAGTCAATTATATTGCAACACCAGTATGTTCAAGTTTGTTGACTAGCGGACTAAATATTTCACGTAAGTGTAGATTTGTGGTACTGCGATCAATTTCATCTGACCCCATTGATCTTCTCAACTCAAACAGCAGGCGAATAAAATCATTGCTCAGCATCATATGTAGCCACCAAGGTCACGTATTTAACGGATAGAGTTTGAGGGGGTAGAGTGCAGATGATAAGCGGCGGTTCTTTTAATTAGGAAGTAATTAGCTAATATTGACAAAAAGACCAGCCGAGTAATCGACTGGTCTTTTTGGGTGGTTATTGTGACTTCAAGGGGGGCTTATGGCGTTATTGTACTAAAAATTTCAGACCATATTTCTCCTTGTGCGCTATCACTAGTACCTTGCCATTCGCTCGACCGAGAGAATAACTTTACGCTAACATCATCATCGTTTGCTGCAACGATAGCCAGTAATTCAAGTCCTGTGCGAGCGATGCCATTATCGTCGGTATAGCTAAAATCAATTTTTAGCATGCCGTCACTGGTGATTGACCAAGTAAGAGCCAGCTCAAAGTCATCTTCGGTACTAATAGTGCCAGTGCCTGAGTTTGCGCCAGTAGTTGGCGCATGAAATTGATAGTGTTGTAAATATACAGTTTCACCATCAACAATTCGTTCCGCTTTTAACTCAAGACCTTGGGCTAACATGGCTTGAGTAAATGTGGCTGAATTGCCAGTATCGGCAGAGCAACTATTTACTGCCGCGGTAAATTGTTGCAAGGTTTTAAACACTATTGGCTGATTTTTGTCATCGTCCCAACCTGAGTCGTCGGTCTCACAGGCTGTAAGTACGACAGGCGCGGTGTAGGCCTGTTGGGTAACAATTGCTGCATAAACCTCAGAGGTAAATGTTTCATGATCTTCATAAACTTTGATCGCCCATTGGGTGCTAAACCTGTCGGTATTTGCCCATAACGTCGAGCCTGTCTCATAATACATCTGGATCATACCATCGCTGGTGATACTCCAGTTTTGAGTGTAATTTTCCGCTTCACTTCTATACACAGTGACTGTACCGTCGGAAGCAAATGAATAATCACGAGTATCACCATTTGACTTTACACGTTGAAAATTCTTGCCAGCGACCATCGCCTCGGTTATCGCGCTAAAACCGCCACAGTCTGCTAAGGCATTAGTAAAGTCAGCTGCAATAGCATTGCTTTGTTTGTCACCACTGTAACAAGGCTTTAGTGAGACATCAGCCGCAGCTAAGAAGTCACTTTTTGCGCTGGCGTTTAACAAATAAACACTGTCTTCTTGAAGTGCTTCATTGGCTTTTTCTAATGAGCCGCGATGAACTGTATTGTCATAAACACTAAAGATCATGTGTGGTGAATCATTATGGTACTTATCACCCCAATTGGTGATTGCTGCTGCGGCGATAGTAAATACAATGAGCTCTTCACCATTAATGCTTTGCTGAGTCCAAGTCGCTGAGCCGACTTGCATCGCAGTATTGGCATTCCAATCGATAGTATAATAATTAGCAGTGCCGCCACTGACGTCATCCTCGACTAATTCAACCGCTATATCTTGACCTAAGCTCACAGCATACAGCGAGTTGGCCGCGATATTATCGCCAGCGCTAGTGGTAGTCTTTAATTCGCTGAGGCTGGTGGCGTTAGCCTCTTGACCGTGAACCCACGTCTGAGAGTTCCAGATGTAATAAATATCTTGCGCAGGGGTCATATTGAGCTGCGCGGCGGTAGAGGCTGCTGCATAGGTTGCAGTGGTGTTAGTGAATTCATTCCAGCCGAGATTAAATTGAGATATATTACGGCCAGTTAAATCGATAACACTGCTCGAAATACCGTATTGCAACTCGCTATAGCCAGTTGGATAAGCGATAAGTTCTTTACCTGAAAAGTCGATGGTATAACCGATGTCACCTGCGGTCCAGCCATCTTTGGTTAATACTCTATCTGTATCGCCATTGGTCGGGGCTAATGTGCCATCTGGGTTAACTTTGTTGGTTGCGGTTAATGATGCTGCGTCGCCGGTCACCGTAATGGTTTCTAAGATTAGGTCTTTATTGTTATTACCTCTTCCATCGATAGTGTAAACCGCGCTATTTTCTTTAATAAATGCCATGGTAGCCGTATTTTGTGATAGACCGACCTTGGGATCTAACGGGTCAAGGTCATCTTCATCAGGCACACTATCGTTATCATCATCATTATCGGCATTGTCGCCAGTACCATCCCTATCACTATCGAGAGTTTCAGAACTGTCTAATGGGAAGGCGTCATCACCATCGGCGACTCCGTCATTATCATCATCGGTATCGGTATTGTTACCAGTGCCATCGTTGTCTGTATCGACTGTTTCATTTTTGTCTAGCGGGAAGGCGTCGTTATCATCTGACACATTATCGCCATCATCATCGGTATCGGCATTGTTGCCGATTTTGTCGCCGTCAGTATCGAGTGTTTCGGTTTTATCTAATGGGAACGCATCGTTCTCATCTAATACGTCGTCGCCATCATCATCGGTATCGGCATTGTTGCCGATTGTATCGCCGTCAGTATCAACCGATTCAGAGCTATCTAGCGGAAAGGCGTCATCAGTATCTGCGACATCATCACCATCGTCATCAGTATCGGCATTGTTGCCAGTGCCATCGTTGTCAGTGTCGAGGGTTTCAGCGCCATCAAACGGGAAGGCGTCTTCACCATCCTCAACACCGTCGTTATCATCGTCTAGGTCGGCGTTATCACCGACACCATCTTGATCTGCGTCTTTTTGTTCGGTGTCATCAAATGGCATTTCATCTTCTAGGTCCGGTGTGCCATCATCATCATCATCTAAATCAGCGTTATCGCCAGTGCCATCATTGTCAGAGTCGAGCCACTCCTCCTTGTTCTCTGGAAAGGCATCATCCTCATTAGCCACGCCATCACTATCATTATCGGTATCGGCATTACCAGTTTGGTTGAATACTACCTTGTCTAGGTCTTTTTCTGGATTGGTTGCTGCATCATCGATTTCTGTTTTTATTTTTGCATTTACGGTAGCGGCCTTATCTAGCAAGGTTGTATCAGTCCCCTGAGCTGCGATATTTATTTCGTTAGTATTTTCAGGCATGGCGCCTGAGGACACTAAGCTACGGGCGCTAAAAGCAGCTTCGTCGTTGCCACCGGCAATAAAATTACCGAGTACGGTATTTTCGTCAATGCCAATTTCATTGGCAACCTCAGTTACCGCGATTGCTGGCGCCGCAGCGATTGCAGTTTCTTTTTCTGCAGCACTTAACATAGTGTCGGCTTCGATCGCTTTGATTGCAGATTTTACTTTGACATGGACTAGGGTTGAGAGTGGCGTAATATCTGTCTGCCCAGCAGGGGCCGACATGACATAATCGGCAGCAACCGTATTGCCGGTCGATTCGTCAATAGTTTGCCCTTTAATCGAGCGTACCACTACCGCATACTTTTCAGGGTTATCAATGCCAGTGACATCAAGAGATGCTTTACCGCCAGCACCTGTTATTGCACTTGGCTCACCCGCACCAGGTTGAAAATCGCCATCAAGATCAAGCCATACTTGGGCTTTGCTTAAGTAACCATCAATTGCGGTAACAATATATGGTGTTGCACCTGGGTCTGTCTTAGTGGTTGATGAGTTGCCACTACCGCAACCAACGAGTCCCATTGTACTCGTCAAACCAAGTGCAATAATTAATGGTTTTTTCTTCATAACATTTATCCCTAACGTCGAATTGGTTAAATTTTGATCCCTACGTGAAGTTTGTATGTTACGTTGAATATTAATCAAATGTAAATGGATCTGCAGGGGCGGCCGTTTTATTGGATAAAACCTCAGGCTTGAATTGATTAACTTTTAGACAAAAACAAAGTGTTAGCAGTGTGGTCTGACCTGGTAATTAAAGGGATCACATATCAAAGGGGTCAGATGAAATTGATTTAAAAGACAGCTGCCGTTACAAATAGCCACAGTGAACTATCGATTCTTATTAACGGTGGGGTTATTTATAGTATTCGGATTCTTTAACAAAGCTGTCGAAAACACACTTGCTAATATTGGCGGTAAAGCACCGAGTATGGATGAATTTACCATCTTTAAAGTAGACAGAAGAGTTAAACAGGAAGTATTTAATACCGATTTTCGCTCGGACTTTTGCTGGATAATTAGTCAATATTTCATGATGTTGTAAGCGAACTAACATGTCACCAAGAATAGCCATATCAACTTGAAATTCGGCAGTATTATGTCCCACATAATCATCATGCTGATACCCTAATACTTCTAGTTCATGTGGGTTAGCATAAATGATAACGCCCTGGGCATTAACAAAATGTACGCCAACCGGTGCATTATGAAGCACTGCGGCAATCTCTTCATGTTCTTGTACAATAATCATTAAACCCAGCCTGTTTCGCTCAAATGAAATGGATATCCGTGAGCAATGATACTGAAACCTGAATTTCCAATGCCCGCGGGTATATAAGTAGTTTAGACAAACTTTATTTATTTCGTCATGTTGATCCAAATTTGGAGGGTTTTTGGGACTTCACTTTGGATGCTAGTTAAAAATATACTGTTGATTTAATGGTAAAAATAAAATATTTTCACCTGACAGTAAAGTTATGTTCAATCTAATCAATTGGTAGACTAGTCAGGGTATAAAAATTGACTATAGTGGGAGGCTAAAGTGGTTTACTAGTATTTCGATGTCACATTATTTGTTTGGCTCTTGGATCGGATAGATTTTTAAGAGTGTTGATGTTGTTAATGCTACTGACGTTTGCTGTGATTAACTCTTAAGGATAGATTATGCAGGTTAAAGTACTTTCAAAACATCAGGCCGCTGAACTGATTCAAGACGGTGACAAAATTGTGCTCGGCGGTTTTATTGGCTCGGTAGTACCTGAGGCCATAGAAAGTGCGATTGGTCAGCGATTTTTAAGCAGTGGCCACCCTCGAAATTTAGAACTGTATTTTACGGCTGGCCAAGGCGATGGTCACGGCAGGGCGAATAATCATTTGGCTCACTCAGGCATGGTAAGCATGGCTTACGGCGGACATTGGGGGCTCATTCCAAACTTGCAAAAGTTGGCTAATGACCATGAAATTACTGGTTATAACTTCCCGCAGGGCGTGATATCGCATTTGTTGCGTGATTCAGCGGCAGGCAAACCCGGTACGTTAACTCATGTTGGCTTAGGTACCTTTGTTGATCCCTTGCTTGGTGGCGGTAAAATTAACAGTATTACTAAGCAGGACCGTGTTTCACGCATCACCATTGAGCAGCAAGATTATCTCTTCTATCGCCGAATTGACGCTAATGTTGCGATTCTAAGAGGTACCACGGCCGATGAGCATGGCAATATCACTATGGAAGACGAGTGCTTCTTTCTTGAAAATTTGGCCGCCGCTCAGCTGGTAACTAACATGGGTGGCACAGTAATCGTGCAAGTTAAGCGAGTGGTCAAAGCAGGTCAGCTTAATCCGCAAGAAGTCAAGATACCCGGAATTTTTGTTAATGTCGTTACGATTGCTGATGAGTCAGAGCACATGCAAACGTTTGCTGAGGCGATGAATCCGACCTACTGTGGTCGTGGCGACATCAGCCAGATAGAACCCGCCCCCGCTGTGTTGCTTGACGCTAAGAAAATAATTGCCAGGCGGGCTGCACTGGAGTTAATACGGGGCTCAGTATTAAATTACGGTATTGGCATACCAGAAATGATTGCTGCGATTACTGATGAAGAGGGGGTTACTGATCAAGTCATCGCCACCGTTGAGTCTGGCGCTATCGGCGGCACGTTAGCCAGTGGTTTAAGTTTTGGCGCGTCGGCCTTCCCACAAGCAATCATTACCCAAGATCAAATTTTTGACTTCTATGACGGCGGTGGTCTTGATCAGGCATTTCTCGGTTTGGCGCAATGCGATGCTAAGGGAGATTTAAATGTTTCAAAATTTGGCGCTAAAATCGCCGGCTGCGGTGGTTTTATCAATATCAGTCAAAACGCCAAGCAGGTTTTTTTCTGTGGTACTTTCACAGCGAATCAGCTAAAGATTGCTACGCAGCACGGGCAGCTACAAATTGTCAAAGAAGGCCAAGTTAAAAAGTTCATCGAGCAAGTGCAACAAATAACCTTCAGTGCGGATTATGCGCGTGCGCGCGGAAAAACGGTACTTTATATTACCGAGCGGGCAGTTTTTAGGCTGGTTGACCAGACACTCGAACTGATCGAAATAGCCCCTGGCATCGATCTTGAACGCGATATTATTGCGCAAATGGACTTTAAACCCCTTATTAGTAATGAACTAAAATTAATGGATTCGCGGATATTTATCGATCAGCCGATGGGGTTGGCTATGTTGTAGTTAAGTGTGGCTATAAATTAGGTTCGGTGGCCTTTATGATGTGCTTTATGAATTCTCACACTCTTAAGTTTGGTCGCAGGCACACCAGTTACTTTCTTTGCATCGCCAAAGAAAGTAACCAAAGATTAAATTTTCTGGAAAAATTTAAGACAGCTTTAGCTGGTCCGCAGGACAAATAACAGGGAAGTTATTTGCAAAAGCGACCCGCGACTTAGTTGCTGATATTCAATAGAATAACCGTCTTAACGCAGCCGCTTTTAATGCGCGTCTCGGTAACTGCTCCTGTTACTCTAATTCCTGCATCCTTGCAGTCACCAGCGCGAAAAGCTAAAAATTCGTCCCTGATTTTTTCTCCTAACGATTATCCTATTGAATGCAACTAAAACGGGGATTACAACCAATCACCACTCACGCCTCTAGTTAACTTGTTGTATTTAAATAAAAGATAAAACCAGACACAGTTAACGGGGACATAGCCGATGGGGTTGATTTTAAATTAGGGCTTACTCTGTGAATATATCTTGTATTTTAATCGTTTAAATCTTGAGTTAGACTCAAAGAGTCTACTAACTTATGGGTGGTAATTATGGCAAATTGGGTTGAAGGTAAAGTGGTTGAAAATATTCAGTGGCACAGTCAGCTGTTTAGTTTGCGGGTTGAGGCAGCACTGGCACCATTTACAGCTGGGCAGTTTACCAAGCTGGCGCTTGAACACGAGGGGCAGCGCACGACTCGGGCCTATTCTTTTGTTAACTCCCCGCAGCAGCCGATCCATGAATTTTATTATATTAGTGTTGAGCAGGGCAGTTTGTCACCACAATTGGCGCATTTAAAGGCTGGTGATTGTGTGTTAATGGCCGAGCAGCCGACTGGATTTTTTACGTTAGATGAAGTGCCTGACGCTAAATCGCTGTGGTTATTATCTACCGGTACCGCGATTGGCCCCTACCTATCAATGTTACAAACGGCTAATTTAGTCGACCGTTTCGAGAAAATAGTCTTAGTGCATTGTGTCCGTAAACATCAAGACTTGAGTTATCGCACTGCAATAGAGGCGTTGGTCGCACAATTTGAGCAACGCCTGGTTTATGTACCTATTGTTACTCGGGAGCCAGACTGCGAGATGTTGTCAGAGCGGATCCCTGTCGCGATTACCAATGGTCAGCTGGCATCTCAAGCGCAAGTTGCACTAACGCCAGCAGAAAGTCAGGTGATGCTTTGTGGTAATCCACAAATGGTCCGAGCGACCAAGGAGTTACTGCTAAGCTTGGGCTTTACTAAAAACTTACGCAGAACACCCGGTAACATTACCGTAGAAAACTATTGGTAAAACGCTGAAACTCTTAGTAATATTACCGCTGAAGCTCTGCGTAATCTATTGCTGTTTTTACTTTAAAAGAAAGGTAACTTGTGGAAATTATTATTGTTTGTGTCTTAATTGCAGTCTTACTGCCGTACTTAGCCAAAGCACCTTTGGCTTTTGCCATGACAAAAGAGAGTCAGTATGACAACCATTATCCGCGCAGCCAGCAGGCTCGTTTAACTGGCTTTGGTGCCCGTGCATTAGCGGCCCATCAAAATTCATTTGAATCGTTAATTGTTTTTTCTGCCGCAGCAGCGGTGGTCTTGGCAACTAATACCATTAGTGCGACGATCCAATGGTTGGCGATTATTCATATTGTGGCTCGGGTGATCTATTGCCTGATGTATTACATAGATCAAGACAAATTACGAAGTCTTAGTTGGTTTGTAGCAATGGCCTGTCCAATCACGATGTTGTGGCTATCGTTTAAAGCAGTTGGGTGAGTATTAATCAGTGGCTGTTTTTGCAGCTTCTGCAGCTTCTTTGGCAGCGATGGCGCGTTTTTGCTTGCGATAAATTGCGTACTGTTCATAAAAATGATCCCAAACACACGGGGCACAAGCACCGCCACCGCAGCAATCGTCATCTAAAGGCTTTTCTGGTTTTTCGATAAGATCTGTCATTAATAATACTCGCTACTTTTTTGTGATACTAATCTAACTGAATAAGTTTAATTATACCAAGTGAGCAGATATAAAAAAACCGCCCTTAGGCGGTTTTCTTGTTTAGTCTTGGGCGTAAAATTACAGCTTAGGACCAGCTTCTACTAATGCTTTACCTTCGTCGGTATCGGTAAATTTAACGAAGTTATTAACGAAACGTGCTGCTAAATCTTGTGCTTTACCGTCCCACTCGGCCGCATCGCTATACGTATGGCGTGGGTCAAGAATGTCACCTTCAACACCATCAACAGCTGTTGGCACTGTAAGATCGAAGTAAGGCAATTGAGTGCTGTCGGCTTTGTCGATAGAGCCATCTAAAATCGCATCGATAATGGCACGAGTAGCCTTAATCGAAATACGCTTGCCAGTACCATTCCAGCCAGTATTGACTAAGTAAGCTTGTGCGCCAGCATCTTCCATACGCTTGGTTAATACTTCAGCGTATTGAGTTGGGTGCAAGCTTAGGAATGCAGCACCAAAACATGAAGAGAACGTTGGTGTCGGCTCAGTAATGCCACGCTCAGTACCGGCTAACTTAGCGGTGAAGCCAGATAGGAAGTAATAACGGGTCTGCTCAGCAGTTAACTTAGCAACGGGTGGTAATACGCCAAAAGCATCAGCAGTTAAGAAAATAACTTTCTTAGCATGACCAGCTCTTGATACTGGCTTAACGATGTTTTCGATGTGGTAAATTGGGTATGAAACACGAGTATTCTCAGTTTTTGAGTTGTCGTCATAATCAATTTTGCCATCATCAGCAACGGTAACGTTCTCTAGCAGCGCGTCGCGACGGATCGCGTTGAAAATATCAGGTTCGTTTTCAGCACTTAAATTAATGGTCTTAGCGTAACAACCGCCTTCGAAGTTAAATACGCCGTTATCATCCCAACCATGTTCATCATCACCAATTAAGGCGCGTTTAGGATCGGTTGACAAGGTAGTTTTACCTGTACCAGATAGGCCGAAAAATACAGCGGTATCGCCGTCTTTGCCAACGTTAGCAGAACAATGCATAGACGCAATGCCACGTAACGGTAATAGGTAGTTCATCATTGAGAACATACCTTTTTTCATTTCGCCGCCGTACCAAGTGCCGCCGATAAGCTGCATCCGCTCAGTTAGGTTAAAAGCCACGAAATTTTCTGAATTAAGCCCTTGCTCTTTCCAGTTTGGATTAGTTGTTTTTGCGCCATTCATGACAACGAAGTCAGGTTCGAATGTCGTTAGTTCTTCGGCTGAAGGACGAATAAACATGTTTTTAACGAAATGCGCTTGCCATGCTACTTCGGTGATAAAACGCACTTTAAGGCGAGTATCTTCGTTAGCACCACAAAAAGTATCAACAACAAACAGGCGTTTGCCGGAAAGCTGAGTAGAAACAAGAGATTTAAGTTCGCTCCACGTTTCTGTGCTCATAGGTTTGTTGTCGTTTTTACCTTGATCAGACCACCATACCGTATCGCGAGTAGTATCATCACGAACAATATATTTATCTTTTGGAGAACGGCCAGTGAAAATACCGGTATCAACAGATACAGCACCTGACTCTGTAATTACACCCTTCTCGTAACCTGATAAATCGGCTTTGGTCTCTTCTTCAAATAATAAATCATATGAAGGGTTATATATAACTTCTTGGACGTCGTTAATACCATATTTTGTTAAATCAATTGTGGCATTACCATTTGTGGCGACGGTCATCTTTGCTGCTCCTAAAACAGTGGTAAGTAGTATATTAAATTACATCAAGGTTTCGTAACCCGGCCTGCTGGCAGTCGGGATTGTACAGGATCTTGGGGTGTGATTTAAACCACATAAATCATAAATAATTACGCCATTAGTATAGTATTGGCGATTGAGAGTGATAACTGATTGTTTTTAGTAATAAGATTGGTTGTTTTTTGAGCTGGAATAGCGGCGATTTATGACTGACAGTTAAAACTTTTTGTAATAAATATCCCTTAGCGACTCTATGTAGCAAGATTAAGTCGCTAAGGGGCAACACAACTAATGAATATTGTCGTCGTTTTGTTGTGGATCGTTAAATAACTTGGCCACATCACTTGCGCTAAAGCGGTAGCTGCTGTTGCAATAATCACAGTTCATTTCAATGTGGCCCTGCTCACTTAAAATCGACTCAGCTTCTTCGCGGCCAATTGAAATAATAGCCCCTTCTGTGCGGTCGCGCGAACAAGTACAGACATAACTTAATGACTGCGGCTCAAAGACTCGAACTTCTTCTTGATGGTATAGACGATTTAGAATATCGGTTGCGTCTAATTCAAATAATTCTTGATCTTTAATCGTCGCAGTTAGCTGGTGTAAGTGGCTGTAATCGTCTGCGCTCGCCTGCGCTTGATCTTCATCGCTAGGCAATGCTTGCAGCATAATACCAGCAGCATGTTGATCGTCCACTCGCAACCAAAAATGGGTCTTAAGCTGCTCAGACTGCATAAAATAACTCTCGAGACATTCACTAAGTGTCGGCTTGTCTAGGGCGACAATACCCTGATAGCGCTCACCCTGTTTCGGAGTAATGGTAATCACCATATAACCTTTGTTATTAAATAACTCTGTGAGATCGCTGGTGGTGATCTCGCCAACCACTCGAGCTACTCCGCGTAATTGCTGTTGGTCATTGCCATTAACTACTGCTAGTGGCATTGGGCCTTCGCCTTGCAGTTGCACCGCAATATCACCTTCAAACTTTAATAACGCAGTTAACATTGAGGTGGCGACAAGTAGCTCCCCTAGCAGATGTTGAACCTCTACTGGGTAATTATGGTTGGCGATGATGTCTTGATATGCCTGATGCGCCTGAACCAGTTCACCACGGACATGAATATTGTCAAACAAATAACGGTTTAATTGATCTTTCACTTCTTTAATTCCAGTTATGGTCGGATAATAAGGAAATATCCGAACCTTATTGTGCTTTAAATTGAATAATTTTACGTCGTTGTTTTTTGTCTGGACGACGCTCTGGGTGAGGGTTGTCTAGCGCATGAAGTCGACGCAACTCAGCATTTTTATCGCGTAACTCTATGCTCTCGGCGGTTTCTTGGTACAGTAACTGCGCTACAGGGGCTGGCCCACGTTGACCACTTAAGGCCAAAATAACCACTTGTTTATTTTCATTGCCTTGGCGTATCTTAACTGTAGCGCCAATTTCAACAGTTTTACTGGGACGAGTGCGTTGATCTTGATAGGTAACTTTACCACCATCAATCATGTCTTTGGCAATAGCTCTGGTTTTATAAAATCTTGCTGCCCATAGCCATTTATCGAGACGAACTGCACTAGCCGAATCTGCTTTAACTGTTGATTTTGCCAATGTGAAACCTCAGTGAGCTAGTAATACGTATTAGCTGGGAAAATTAGCATATTTTTGGTTATTTTTCCATCTTCAATTAATGATCTGCTAAGGTGTGTTCTATGGTTGTGGCAGGCGTCATACAATAGTATCATTATATTAAATGAGAATAATTCTCGAATAAAACGTTTGATAATATTAATAGTTGATTTATCAGTAAAAAATAATAATTTCCCCATTTTTAGGGACTAAAAATTGGAAGTAGTAAATTCCTGATGGATAGATTTAAAGATATAATTAGTGTATCAACGATTAATAGCGGGAAACTGGTTAGTTTTCTGCTCGCTATTTTAGTTATTTTCATTACTTTTCAATTAGCTAAAATTACTTGGCTGGTTGCCACGCCTGTGACAACAACTGCCTCATTATGGCAGCTTCCTGCAGCAGCAAATAACAATAACGCAAACCAATCAGCAATTAATTTTTCAAGCTACCAATGGTTCGGCAAGTTTAACGGTACAGCTAATGTTGATAAAGTTACCCCAAAAGCGGTGACTCAATCTGTGACTAAAGCACCTAAAACAAAATTAAATCTCATTTTATCAGGCTTAGTTGCTAGCGATATTGCCGAAAACTCAATGGCAATTATCGAATATCGCGGTAAGCAGGCGACTTATGGTGTCGATGATAAAATAACCGGCACCCGGGCGCTGATCCATCAAATTGTTTATGATCGAGTTATTTTAAGAAATTCAGGAAAATACGAAACCCTAATGCTAGATGGTTTTGATTATAAAGCGCAAGCTGTCACACCACAGGCTCAGCCAAAGGCAAAAAAAACCGACAGCTTTTCGGCTAAATTGGCAAAGTCTCGGGCCGAAATATTGAAAGACCCTGGCAAAATAATTGAACATATTTCGATTACTCCGGTGCGTGAAAAAAATAAGATTAAAGGTTACCGCCTTAATCCTGGTCGCAATCCAAGTTTGTTCAGAGCGTCGGGCTTAAAACATAATGATTTGGCCATTTCGATTAATGGATATGATCTAACTGATTTTAGTGAATCGATTCAGGTGATGAATGATTTAAAAACCATGACACAAATGTCATTGGTGGTTGAGCGTAATGGCCAGTTTATCGATATTCAATTTGGCCTAACTCAGTAATAATTTATTATACCCAAAATCATTGGCATTGCGGTGAAGCCGTCAAGTATGCAATAGCATGAGCTTATGCTTTATAAGTAATTGTTATTCCATACGTAGACAATAAAGCTGCGGTTTCAAGAATGACGGGTATAGACTGCGCAAGTGCTATCGAAAGATAGGCCTGCTCTGTATAAAAATATTAAGAAATTAAGGAATACTATTAATGTCCGCACCTCGTGGCTTTATCGCTTCATGTAAATATGCCGTCACCCTATTGTCGGTCGGTTGCTTACTGTCTACCGCGTCGTTAGCTGCCCAATATTCGGCAAGTTTCAAAGGCACAGACATTAATGAGTTTATTAATACGGTTGGCAAATCGCTTAACAAAACCATTATCATTGAACCAAACGTTCGCGGAAAAATAAACGTCCGTAGTTATCAAACATTTAATGACGAGCAGTATTTCCAGTTTTTCCTTAATGTGCTGGAAGTTTATGGTTACGCCGTGGTTAATATGGACAATGGCATTATCAAAGTCATTAAAGGCAAAGACGCTAAGCTAGCGCCGATTGCGGTAGCGGACGAAAACGCGCCGGGTTATGGCGATGAAATGGTCACGCGAATTGTGCCAGTTTATAACGTGCCAGTACGTGAACTAGTGCCTATTTTGCGCCAGATCACCGACAATGCCCGTGGTGGCAACATTGTGTCCCACGATGCGTCTAATGTCATTATGCTGACCGGGCGAGCCGCTGCGGTTAATCGAATTGTTGAGCTAGTACGCCGGGTCGACAAACAAGGCGATCAAGAAGTTAGTGTTGTTAATCTTAAACATGCGTCAGCGCCCGAATTAGTGCGAATTGTCGAATCTATATTAGCCAGTGCAAAAAAAGGTAAAGCGTCGGCCAGCAGTCAACTTCGTCCTAAGCTAGTTGCTGACGAACGAACCAATAGCGTTGTTATTAGTGGCGAAAAACGCGCTAGGATGCGCGCTGTTTCTTTGGTGCGCCGACTCGATAATGAGCAAGAATCAACTGGAAATACCAAGGTTATCCACCTCAAATATGCCCAAGCAACCGACATTGTTAAGGTACTAACAGGCGTCGCCAAAAACCTGCAGCCTGCTGGTGGCAAGACCAAGAGTAAAAGCAAGGCCAGCAATCGCGACATTAATATTCAAGCACACGAAGACACTAACTCGTTAGTGATAACCGCTCAGCCCGATACCATGCGCAGTCTTGAAAGCGTTATTCGTCAGTTAGATTTCCGCCGTGCTCAAATTAATGTTGAAGCAATCATTGTTGAAATCGCCGAAGGCGACGGCATTGATCTTGGGGTGCAATGGGCCAGTGCTGACGCGGGCTTAATTCAGTTTAATGACGGAGCTTCTATTTCGTCGTTGGTCGGTGCAGCAGCGTCGGCGCGTGAAACGACAACTACGGGACAGCTTGTGTTTAATCAAGATGGTGTTGCACATACTCAAGATACTGTCACCGAAGGCGACTTCGGTCCTCTCGGTGTCGCGTTAAGCGGGGTTACGGGTGCAATGACCGGGCTTGTAGCGGGAGATTGGGCAATGGTACTGCAAGCGGTTAGTGCTAGCAGCTCGTCAAATATTCTGGCGACACCTAATTTAACTACCCTAGACAACCAAGAAGCTGAATTTGTGGTTGGTGAAGAAGTGCCGGTGATTACCGGTTCTGCTGCTAGCAGCAGTAATACCAACCCATTCCAAACGATTGAGCGTAAAGAAGTGGGTATTAAACTTAAAGTGACACCGCAAATTAACGAAGGAAATGCGGTTCAACTGAAGATTGAGCAAGAGGTCTCTGGCGTTAAAAGTGGCACCGCAGGCACCGCAGTTGATGTCATTTTCTCTAAGCGTTCGGTTAGTACCAATGTAATGGTCGACGATGGTCAAATTGTAGTGATTGGCGGTTTGATTGACGAAGATGTGCAGCAGGTTGAATCGAAAGTGCCATTATTGGGTGATATTCCTCTTCTTGGTCATTTATTTAGGTCGACCAAAAGCAGTACCACCAAGCGTAATTTAATGATCTTTATTAAACCAACAATTATTCGTGATGCGGCGACTATGTCACAGCTAAGTTCGCGCAAATACAATGCAATTAGGGCGCAGCAACTTGCTGAGCGCGAAGATGGCATTGCCTTAATGCCTTATACCCAAGCGCCAGTACTAAAAGCTGTCGAGTTGCCAAGCAAGCTACAAAAGTTCTTGTCAGAGCGTAAACCACAAAAGCCAAATCAAGATGACTAAGCGCGAGAATGAACTAGTGGCTGATGTCGAGCTAAATGAACAGAGCAATGCTAGATTTAGCTTCGCTCACGCTAAACATCATGGCGTTCTACTCGTTAGTGAGCAGCAAGAGCAAATGCTTATTTATGGCCCGGACACCACCATGACTGCTTTGCTGGAGGCGCGGCGTTTTCATGGCGAAAACGTAAGCTTAAAACAGGTTGATAACGAGCAATTTGAGCGGGAGTTAACATTAGTTTATCAGCATGATACGTCGAAAACTCAGCAGTTGGTTGAAGATTTGGGTAACGATGTTGATTTGTTTACCTTGGCAGATGAATTAACCGAAGCCGAAGACTTATTAGAGTCTGAAGATGATGCGCCAATCATTAAATTGATCAATGCCACGTTAAGTGAGGCAATCAAAGAGGGGGCGTCAGACGTTCATATCGAAACCTTCGAGAAAAAGCTGATGATCCGTTTCCGGGTCGATGGCATTTTACGCGAGGTATTAAAACCTAATCGCAAGCTTGCTTCTTTGTTAGTATCGCGGATTAAGGTGATGGCCAAACTCGACATTGCCGAAAAACGTTTGCCGCAAGATGGTCGTATTTCGTTGCGCATTGCCGGTCGTGCGGTTGATGTCCGCGTATCGACCATGCCGTCGAATCATGGCGAACGGGTAGTTTTACGCTTGCTAGATAAAAATCAGGCGCGCTTAAACCTTAAAGATTTGGGCATGACCGCCAGTATTCGCGAGCGCTTTGACGACTTAATTCATCGGCCACATGGCATTATTTTGGTGACTGGGCCAACAGGCTCGGGTAAAAGTACCACCTTATATGCCGGTTTAACAGACTTAAATAGCCAAGATCGCAATATATTAACGGTTGAAGATCCGATCGAATACAATATCGATGGCATTGGTCAGACTCAAGTTAACGCCAAAGTTGATATGACCTTTGCCCGTGGTTTACGAGCAATATTACGTCAAGATCCCGACGTGGTAATGATTGGTGAAATTCGCGATCTTGAAACCGCGCAAATTGCAGTTCAGGCCAGTTTAACCGGCCACATGGTATTGTCGACCTTGCACACAAATAGCGCAGTAGGCGCCGTAACTCGTCTGCAAGACATGGGCGTTGAAACCTTTTTGCTTTCTTCGAGTTTGCTTGGGGTGTTAGCGCAGCGACTTGTGCGAACCTTGTGTGGTGATTGCCGTGAAGAACATTTAGCTGATGACGGTGAGTTGTCCTTATTGCAATGCAGTGAGCCGACCAAAATCTACCGCGCGATTGGCTGCGAGCAATGTAACTATCGCGGTTATCGTGGCCGAACCGGTATTCATGAGTTATTAGAAGTTGACGATAACGTGCGTGAACTTATCCATAACGGCGGCAGTGAGTTTGACATAGAGCGTCATATTCGTACTACCAGCCCGAGTATTCGCCACGATGGTATTTCAAAAGTATTAGCCGGCATCACCTCACTTGAAGAAGTGTTGCGTGTAACCCGTGATGAGTAACTAAGCCGTGGCAGCATTTGAATTTCAAGCATTAGACAAGCAGGGCAAGCAGCATAAAGGCGTATTAGAAGCAGACTCTAGTCGTCAGGTGCGCCAGCAATTGCGCGATAAAGGCTTGATGCCAGTCGATGTTAAAGCCGTCGCAACCGTAACCTCTAAACAGGGGCGTGTCGGTGGCCGTCATAAAATAAGCACCGCTGAATTAGCGTTAATTACTCGGCAAATAGCAACCTTGGTTCAGTCGTCATTACCGATTGAGGAATGTTTGCAAGCGGTCGCTGAGCAATGCGAGCAACCTAAGGTTAAATCGGTCATTTTAGCGGTACGCAGTCGAGTAGTTGAAGGTTATAGTCTAGCCGACTCGATGGCAGAATTTCCGCAAATTTTTGAGAAGCTTTATACCGCAATGGTCGCCGCTGGCGAAAAATCTGGGCATTTAGATATTGTACTAAACCGCTTAGCCGATTATACAGAGCAGCGGCAAATTATGCGCAGCAAGTTAATGCAGGCGATGATTTATCCTATTATGCTAACGGTAGTGGCGGTTGGGGTTATCTCTTTGCTATTGGCTGTTGTTGTGCCTAAAGTTGTGGAGCAATTCCAACACATGGGGCAGGACTTGCCTATGTCGACTCAGATCTTGATCATTGCCAGTGATTTTGTGCGTAGTTACGGCCTGATTATTGTCGTGGCGATTATTGCGGCTATTACTTTATTTAAGCGCCGGCTCAACAATCCTGACTTTCAGTTATCCGTTCATCGCAAGATGTTGTCATTGCCAGTATTTGGCAAGGTGATCCGCGGCCTTAATACCGCACGTTTTGCCCGCACTCTCAGCATATTAACCTCATCGAGTGTGCCTTTGCTTGAAAGCATGAAGATATCATCAGATGTATTAGCCAATACGCATATCCGCAACGCGGTATTAGACGCAGCCAATTACGTGCGAGAAGGCTCTAGTTTACGAGCCAGCTTGCAACAAACCAAACTCTTTCCACCGATGATGTTACATATGATTGCGTCGGGTGAGAAAAGTGGCGAACTTGAGCAAATGCTAGGTCGAGCCGCCGACAATCAAGACCGCGAATTCGAAGCAATGGCTAATATGGCGTTAGGCGTATTCACACCTGCAATTGTCGTGAGCATGGCGTGCATAGTGTTCTTTATTGTTATTGCGATTTTACAACCTATTTTAGATCTCAACTCATTAGTTGGCAGTTAATTAATTTATATATACGAGGAATTTATGCAGTCTAATAACCGCAAACAAGCAGGTTTTACCTTACTAGAAATCATGGTCGTTATCGTGATCTTGGGTATTTTGGCCAGTATGGTATTACCAAATTTGTTGGGTAATAAAGAAAAAGCCGAGCGTCAAAAAGTGGTGTCTGATATTACGACATTAGAGAGTGCAATGGACATGTACAAACTCGATAACAGCCGCTTCCCAACGACAGACCAAGGACTTGACGCATTAGTGAGTAAGCCAGAAATCGATCCGCAGCCTCGTGATTACCGTGAAGATGGTTATATAAAACGTCTGCCACAAGATCCTTGGGGTAATGATTACTTGTTGCTAAGCCCTGGTGAAAATGGAAAATATGACCTATTTTCACCCGGCCTAGATGGCGAGGAAGGGACCGAAGACGACATCGGTAACTGGAATATGTTCGATAAACCCCAGCAGTAAATTCGTGTCTCGATGCGTCAGTATGTCATGTTAAACCCACGCCGTAAGCAACGGGGCTTTACTTTAATAGAGCTGATGCTGGTAACCTTGTTAATGGGGTTAGTGGCATCGGCTGTGTTGTTTACGGTCGACAGTTCTGAACCACAAAAAAAACTCAAACGTCAAGCGCAGAAAATGGCGGCATTAACCGAGTTAGCTTTGGATCAAGCGACCATGACAGGACGTGATTACGGCTTGGTAATTGCGGCGAACAGTTACCGTTTTGTTGAATTGTTTGAGCAGCGCTGGCAGCCATTAAACGATGATTTGCTAATAGAGCAGCAACTTAAAGATGCTCAATTAGTGATGTCGGTTGATGGTTTTGTCTGGTCGCCAGAGCAGATTGATTTTTCGTCTAGTCAATTGTTTGAAGAGCGCGAGGTCGATATTGAACAAGACCAAAAAGAACGCCAGCATATTCCGCAAGTATTAATATTATCGTCGGGGGAATTAACACCCTTTAAGGTCGAATTTAAACTCGACAATAAAGCTGATTTATTTTTGTCGCAGCAACAGCAAAATTACCGAGTTAACCTAAGTGCTGATACCTTGGGCATGATTAATGTCGTGGTTGCTGCCAATGAATAAACAAATGTTAGGCCTTAAAAAAGCATGCGGCATGACCCTGATTGAAGTCATGGTCGCGCTGGCAGTATTTTCGTTGGCGGCATTGGCGGCGGTTAATGTCGCGACAGAACATATGCGTTCGCTGTCCTATATTGAGCAGAAAACATTGGCATTGTGGGTTGCTAATAATCATCTTACTCAGCTAGAGCTCGATAAAAAAATGCCCAAACTTGGCGAGACCAAAGGCAGCATTAAATTTGCTGGCCAAACCTGGTATTGGCGTCAGTCAGGGTTAACAACCCCTGATCCTGATTTTAGAATGGTGCGGGTCCGGATTTTAAGTAGTGAGGGCAGCAAGTCGGCGCTCGCTGAGCTAACCAGTTATATGGTGGCTAAAAAGTGAAGCTAACTATACAGCGCGGATTTACCCTAATTGAGATCCTTATCGCGATTGCGATTTTTGCCTTAATTGGTTTGGCCTCTCATCAGGTACTTTTTTCAGTGTTAACCAGCGACGAAGTATCACAGCAAGCGGCGCAGCGCATAAAACAGACACAGCGGGCTTACCAGCTAATGCAAACAGACATCATGCAAATAACCGCAAGACCCGTTCGCATTGGTGACAACGAGCCTTCAAGTCAGTTAATGGTGGCCGGAGAAGGCGCCATCGACAGCGAAGATCAAGGCATTGCATTTACTCGGCTTGGTTGGCGTAATCCGGCGCAAATGTTCCCACGGGGCAGCGCACAGGCAGTAGGTTATCGTTTGGTTGAAAAAAGACTAGAGCGAGTGCATTACCTTTATCCCGATCAGCAAAGTGGCACCGAGCCTCAAGTTACCGTGTTATTACGGGATGTCGAAGGGTTAAAGTTTGAATATTTTTCGCAAAAAAAATGGCACAAAAAATGGACTCAACCGGGTATTCCGCAAGGGATTTCAGTGTTACTAACCTTGAAAAAATACGGCACGCTGCGGTGGCAATTTTTAGCGGTTGCTAATACCGAGGTGGCCAATTGAAGACGCTTAAATCAAGCGTCAAGCCTGAGCAGGGTGTTGCGCTAATTACTGTTTTGCTGGTGGTAGCGCTGGTGGTTATTATTGCGTCGAGCATGACTGGGCGTTTGCAGTTAATCGCTAATCGCACCATTAATCAGCAACTGTATCAGCAAGGCTTATGGTCAGCGATGGCAGGTGAACAGCTGGTTTATAAGGTATTGCAGCAAGACTTTAAAGACGACCCAAAGTCGGTCAATTTGGAACAGTTGTGGGCACGAAAAGGCATGATATTTCCGCTTGAAAATGGTCAATTATCGGGTGAGGTACAAGACTTACATAGTTGCTTTAATTTAAACGTGCTGGCAACACCGCCACCGCCAGATAAATTATTTGACCCGACGTTACAGCAGCGTCAATTCGAAACCTTGTTACGAGCATTAGAGATTGAAGAATATCAGCTCGAGCAACTGTCGAGCACCATTCGTGATTGGGTTGATGCAAATAGTAAGGTTGAAAGCTCATTAGGGGCCGAAGATGACAGTTATGCATCACGGCAGGTACCTTATTTAACGGCCAATGGTCCAATGGTTTCGGTTACAGAACTGATGGCGATTGAGGGGATGACACCAGCGCTATACCGTAAAATTAGGCCTTACATTTGTACGCTCCCTAATCAGACCCAGTGGGCAATTAATATAAATACCATTGATGTTGAGCAGCCGCAGCTGTTGATGGCTATATTTGGTGATCAATACAAGCTGTCTTTAGATGATGCTAGCGCGGTATTAAGCAGTCGTAGCGAGCAAGGTTTTTCAGATAAAAATGACTTTTTTAATCGTCAAGAAATTAAATCATTAGGGACTATTTCTGATGATTTTAAACAACAGTTTTCGGTTACTAGCGATAGTTTTCGCGCGGTAATGACGTTTGAGTTTGACGAGCGAAGTTTTACCTTAGAGAGTATTTTTTTTCGTAACAAAAAAGGCAAATTGGCGGTGACAAGCCGGCAGTTTGGTGACATAGAATGACAATTAGGATAGTTGGGCGTGGCCCGAACGTGGAGAGCGATAGTGAGTGAACGATTAATCATCCGATTGGGAAGTCGGGCCGATGATGGCATTAATTGGCTAGTTTGGTCGGATGGCGAACAAGAAATTATTGCATCGGGCACGCTCGAAAATGCTCAAGAGTTGTCGACGTTATCGCAGCGAGCATCAAGTTGCGCGGTTTGTGTACTGGTACCAGGCGCTGATGTTGGTTTGTTTGAGGCTCAATTGCCTAAAGCAAATCGACTCCAAGCAATAAAAGCCATTCCTTTTATGCTTGAAGATGACATTGCCGCTGATATTGAATCAATGCATTTTGTCTATGGCCAGTGTGTCGATAATAAACAAAGTGTTTACGTTGTTGACCAAGGCAAAATGTCTGTGTGGTTGCAATGGCTTGAGCATGCCAACATTACCGCTAATCAAATGCTGCCGGATTGGCTAGCGTTGCCAGTGCCTGCTAGCGAGCATGGCGTTAGCATTATCGAATTGAGCAAACAATTGCTGATTCGACAAGGAGCGCAGCAAGGGCTGACCATTTCAAGTGGCTGGTTTAGCCAGTGGTTAACCCTCACCAGTCAGCAGCAACCTGAGCTTTGTTTAGAAAGTTACGGTGTCAGTGATCAAGTGTCACGCCATGATGCGAACTGGCAAACCCGAGAATCACTGTTACCAATGCAGCGTTTAGCGCTGGGTGCAACGCAGAGCAAAGTTAACCTGTTGGTGGGTAACTTTGCGCCGCCACAGCAGCATAGCGCATTGCATCTATGGACCAAGGTAGCTGGGGTAGCAGCAGTGGCGGTCTTACTTATTTTTGTTGAAAAATTCTATCAGCTTAATCAGTTAACACAGCAAAAAGCTGCTGTGGTGGCCAGTTCACAAGCTATTTATCGTCAGTTGAACCCAGAGGCAAAGCGGGTTAATCGGTTGAAGTACCGAGTTAAGCAGCAGTTAAAGCAGCTTGCTGGTGGCAGCGGTCAAGCGCCATTCTTAGCGATGATGGCGACACTTAATAATGCCTTTAACAAGGTGCCAAAAATTAAGCCGGTCAGTATTAAATATGATAATAAACGCCAAGAATTAAGAATTCAGGCCAACGCAGATAACTATCAGCAATTTGAACAGTTTAAGCGTCAGTTTGGTGCTCAGTTCTCTGTCACAACTGGCGCGATGAATAATAATGGCAACAAGGTTAACGGTTCGCTGATTATAAAGGTGGCATCATGAAAGAATATTTAGCCTCGTTACAACAACGAGAGCGTAATCTGGTGTATCTGATGGCGGCAGCATTGCTGATTGCCTTAGGTTATTTTGCTGCATATCAACCGCTTGAAAATAAGTTGCAACGTGCAGCCTCGTCTTTAGAGCGAGAGATTAGCTTGCAGCAATGGCTTGAAATTAATGGCACCAAATTAGCCAAGCTCAGAGCCGAAAAAGGCAAGGGTAATAGCAGTTCAGGTGCATTAGATCAGCTAGTAAATAGCAGTGCGCGCCAATTTGGTTTAACTATTAATCGGTTACAACCCCAGAATAAAAAATTGAACGTCACGCTCGAAAATGCAAAATTCAAGTCAGTATTGCAGTGGTTAGAACAGTTGCAGCAGCAACATGGTTTAACGCTCGAAAATGTAGACTTTAGAGCGGAATCGGCCCCTGGCATGGTTCGTGCTCGTGTATTGTTGGCTAAATAGGAACCGAAGTGAAATATTTTAAATATGGCTTAATGGCGATAGTGAGTTACGGCTTGTTTTTATTAGCCTTGTTACCGGTCAGCTTGGTCGTTAATTACATTCCTGCGCAACAGGGAGTTACGCTAGGCCCTGCACATGGCACGATATGGCAAGGTAAGCTTGATTTCGTTCGTTATAATCAAGTTACGGTTAATAATGTTACTTGGGATGTTCTTTTGGGCTCATTGTTACAAGGGCAGTTGATGCTTGATCTTAACTTGGGCAATCGTAGTGACGAGATTCGTGGTGATGGCGAAGTGGGATACTCGTTCGCCGGTGTTGTGGCCAATGAATTTAAGTTGTCGGCCCCGCTGGCTACCATTAGCCAAATTCAGCCACTGCCATTAGGTCTAAAAGCATCAGGCACGTTCAACTTATCCTTGAACAATTACCAGCAAGCGAGCCCGTGGTGTGAAGCCTTGTCGGGTAACCTGCGTTTGGTTGCTGCCAATATTGGCAGCAACTTTGGCAATGTCGACATTGCTAAAGCACAGGTCGTGTTTAATTGTGACAAAGGCGCGCTAGTTGCTGTAATAAAACCAGCCACCAACAGCTTAGGCATCAATGCCAAAGTACGGCTCGATCAAAAACGTCAACTTAAAGTCTCTGGTTTTGTCACTCCCCCGGCAAATGCGCCCCGTGACTTTGTCGAATTACTAAAGTTCACTGGCCGCCCTGATAATAATGGCCGTTATGTGCTGAATTTTAAGCAGAAGATATAGACGATTATAGCGGTAGTTTTGTTATATTTCCGTTAACTGCGTCTGGTTAAATTTTTATTTAAACACAACAAGTTAACTAAAGTTGCGTGCTGCGATTGATTTTAATCCCCGTTGTTAGTTGCATTCAATAGGATAATCGTTAGGAGAAAAAATCAGGGACGATTTTTTAGCTTTTCGCGCTGGCGCAGCCATGGACGGCGCAGGTAGAGCGACGCAGGATGCCAAAGCCGAGATGCGCATTAAAAGCGGTTCCGTTAAGACGGTTATTCTATTGAATATTAGCAACTAACTCGCGGGTCGCCTTTCTTTTGGTTACTTATTCTTTGGCGAAGCAAAGAAAAGTAACTGGTGTGCTAGCGCCAAAATTTAAGAGTGTGGAAAGGCATAAAGCACATCAAATATTCACCAAGCTTATTGCTAGCCACACTTAACTACAACATAGCCAAGTAGCTAAGCAATATCGCCAATAATTTGATCAAAATGACTAATGCTGGGGAAGTTAATCATCGCAACAGCCTCTTGTTGGCTGTCGGGTTGATTGATGCCCAGACATTGGCCAATGCCGTTGTCTGCAGCGACCTTAAGTAGTTTTTCGCTGTCATCAATAAACAAGCTGGTGGCGGGTTTAATGTCATGCTGTTGGTAAATAGCTTGCCACAATAAATCAGATTCTTTGGCGTAACCAAATTGATGAGTTGATAACAGCAACGAAAAATAAGGCGCCAGTTTAGTCAATTCCATTTTTAGGGTTAAGCTAGTAGGGAAGGCATTGGTCAGCAAGATCACCCGTTTATCAGCTTGACTTAGCGCCGTTAAAAATTCGAGCACATGAGGGCGGATCTTAATCAGGTGACTGAGCTGTTGCTTTAATTCGAGAATATCTAAACCAAGCTGTTGTTGCCAATAATCCAAACAATACCATTGCAAGGTGCCATGAACTTGCTGGAACATTTGAGCAGTTTTTTGCTTAGCCTGCTCAAGCGTAATCTGTTGTTTTTTTGCATACTGGGCCGGCAGATATTCTAACCAAAATTGATTGTCATAATGCAGATCGAGCAAGGTGCCATCCATGTCTAATAATACAGTGTCGACATTTGACCAATTGATCAGCATATTTAAGTGCCTCATGATGTAATAAAAGTATAGCTAGGTAGTGAGTATATCTGATGTTTTACCGCGCTATCGGGTATTTTAAACTAAAACCTGTTGTTTAAAGCCGATAGTCGAGCTATTTTATACCCATTACTTTTATTAGCGCTCGATTGATAGAGTGGCTCTATGTGGGCCGGTATATCTTATAGATGCAGCCTGCAGTGAGGTTTTATGGCAAAACAGCGACAACTCCCAACAATAGTGTCATCAACTATTAGTGCCAAGAGTCGGTTTTTCTCTATTGAGGAGCTCGAACTTAAATTCTCTAATGGGGTTGAAAGAACCTATGAGCGAATGAAAGGCGGTGGGCGTGGTGCGGTGATGATTGTGCCGTATATTGATGAATCGACGATGATTTTAATTCGTGAGTACGCCTGTGGTACCCACAATTATGAGCTGGGTTTTCCTAAAGGCTTGATCGATCCTGGTGAAACTCCTGAGCAGGCGGCGAATCGTGAGCTAAAAGAAGAAATTGGCTATGGCGCCGAGCAGCTGATCCCGCTTAAATCATTGGCGATGGCGCCGGGGTATTTTGGATCGACCATGCATATCTTTATCGCCAAGGGATTATATCCGCAGCGGTTAGAAGGTGATGAGCCTGAGCCGCTGGAATTAATCCAATGGTCATGTCAGGAGATCGATCGGTTGATGAGCGATCCCGACTTTAATGACGCTCGTAGCGTTGCAGCGCTGCTAATGGCGCAACAAAAACTAGCGACTGATTAGCAAGAAATTGAGGATAACTAAATGGATTTGTGTGAATTAACCCTTGCTGTTGAGGCAATCGCTCGTACAGCGGGCGCTGAAATTAAACGAATTTATCAGTCAGGGGCCTTTGAGTCTCATACCAAAACTGATCAGTCACCAGTGACCAGTGCCGATTATGCTGCCAACGAAATTATTTGTCAGGCATTGGCTAAATTGACTCCAGAAATTCCGATTGTTTCAGAAGAATTACCTGATATTAGCTGTGAAGAGCGGCAAAGCTGGTCGCGGTATTGGTTAGTCGATCCACTTGATGGTACTGGTGAATTTATCGCTGGCAGTGGTGATTTTGCAGTGGCTATAGCGCTTATCGATCAGCACATTCCAACCATCGGTGTTATTTATGCGCCAATTTATGACCGCTGTTATTTGGCCAGTCGTGGTCGTGGTGCGTTTCGTCGTGACAGCAATGGCTTGGCGCCGATAAGTATTGCTGATGAACCACAGGACAATGTAAAAATAGCCGTTAGTTTAAGGCAATCAAAAGAGACCGTACTGTCTCGGGTTTCCTCCAACTTTACTTATCAATTAATCCCAATGGGCAGTGCGACACTAAAAAGCTGCTTAATTGCAGAAGGTGGCGCCGATTTTTATATGAGAGTAGGGCCAACCGGCGAGTGGGATACTGGCGCGGCCCATTGCATATTGGCTGAAGCTGGTGGTGATATTACGGACTTATCGTTGCAAACGTTGACTTACAACAAGCGCGATACTTTAGAGAACCCTAATTTTATTGTCTGCGGAAATCCTAAACTACCTTGGGCTGACATTGTTAACAAAGATAGCTAGCAAAAATCGTTAATTAAACTTCCTTGGGCTGGCGTGACGAGGGTGGGCTAGTTGAGACTGGTGAGCATGCAACTTTTTTTTATCGAAATAGGTATTATACTAAACGGTACACATTAAAGGAGAAAGCTATGCCACAGTTTGATGATATGCAGGCGCGCTTGCTTGAGATGCAGCACCAGTTAACACAAAAGCTTGAGCGCATTGTCAAAAGTGTTACCACCGAAGCCAATACTGATTGGTCTGAACAAGCGCAAGAGCGCGAAAATGACGAAGTAATGGATGCGTTAGGCAATGAAGTTCGGCGTGAGTTACGACAGGTCAATGTGGCCTTACATCGCCTCGATGCTGGTGATTATCAATATTGCGCCGATTGCGGTGAGGATATTGCGCTTGAACGGTTAAACGTGTTGCCTTTCACTGAGCACTGCATCAAGTGTGCCTCTAAAAGAGATTAGCGTACGTTGCTAATCTCCTCTCGATATCCTATTTAGTACAACAGGCTTAGTACAACAGGTTTAGAACAATCTGTTTAAACCATTAAGTGCCGCGACACGATAAGCTTCCGCCATTGTCGGATAATTAAAGGTGGTATTAACAAAGTATTCAATCGTATTGCCTTCACCTTTTTGTTCCATAATGGCTTGGCCAATGTGTACGATTTCTGACGAACGCTCGCCAAAGCAATGAATGCCAAGCAACTGCTTGGTTTCACGGTGGAATAGTAGCTTTAGGAAGCCGACATCAACGCCGCCAATCTGTGCCCGTGCTAGGTGTTTAAACTGCGCGCGACCAACTTCGTAAGGTACTTTTTGTTCCGTTAATTCTTGTTCGGTTTTACCCACTGAACTTATTTCAGGAATGGTGTAGATACCGGTTGGAATATCGCGGATCAATTGTCCTTCTCTGTTGCCAGAAATCATTGATTTTGCCGCTATTCGACCTTGATCATAAGCGGCGCTAGCAAGCGATGGGTAACCAATAACATCACCAACAGCATAAACGTTACTGACGGCTGTTTGATAATGCTCGTTAACATCGAGCTGGCCGCGTGAGTTAGGCGTTAAGCCAATATTGGCTAAACCAAGCGAATCGGTATTACCGGTGCGGCCATTGGCAAATAATAAGCAATCGGCGCGCATTTTTTTGCCCGACTCAAGATGCAATACTACACCGTCTTTGGTCTCTTCAATTTTAGAATAAGACTCGCTGTTGCGCATCACGACGCCGCTATTCCAAAAGTGATAAGACAAGGACTCGGTTACTTCAGTATCAAGGAAAGACAGTAAGCGATCGCGAGTATTGACTAAATCGACTCGCAAACCTAAGCCACGGAAAATCGAAGCATACTCACAACCAATAACCCCAGCGCCATAAACAATGATACTGCGTGGCTGGTGAGCTAACGACAAAATACTATCGCTATCATAAATTCGTGATTTATTAAAATTAACATCGCTTGGTCGGTAAGGGCGAGAACCGGTCGCAATCATCACTTGTTTGGCGCGCAAATAAATGACCTCGCCGTTGGCGTCGGTCACTGCGATAGTATTGGCATCAACAAAGCTGGCGCCGCCATGATAAATCGGGCAATTGTTACGGTCGTAAAAGCCTTGACGTAACTGGACCTGATCTTTAATCACCCGTTGGGTATGTTCTAAAATACTTTGAAAGGTAACATTAGTACCGATCGTGCTTTCGAGGTTAAAGCCACTCTTTTTAAATTCGACCATTCTTGATACTGAATGACGCAATGCTTTAGAAGGGATTGTGCCAACATGGGTGCAGCCACCGCCAACATCTTTTTCGCGCTCAATAACAGCGACCGTTTTACCCTGCTTAGAGAGTCCCATTGCGGCACCTTCACCACCTGGTCCTGTTCCAATCACGATAACGTCATATTGAGCCGATATTTTGATATTTTCAGCTGTTTTCTTGTTCTTTGCTGCTGCCACAGTCACATATCCTTTTCTATTTTTTTAATTGAGACAAATACTACCTTTACTTGCCTAAAAGCGCCATTTAATAACGAAAAAACTCGTTTTAGGTGCGTTGTTTATCACTTTACCTTGCAAATATGAAGGTTAGTGAGAATCAAAATCGTTCATTGAGGGTGATGTTGTTTTATAGAAACTTATCCTAAAAAAACCATGGCAAATATGTTGATTTAATTCGTTAAGGCAATCATAGTGGTTTTAGTTCAGTAATTTGTTAGGGAAGCAATAGATACTGAAACGGGCGATGCTGTCAGAGAGAGCGCCTACGCTTTACATAAAATATCCCGCCCAGTACCTAGTATTATAATTATAAAATATTTCATCAATGTGAATACGGAGATTCTCATGTTTGAACAACTAAAATTCAGAACAAAATTATTGCTTGGCTACGGTATCGTTTTATCAATGATGCTAATGATTACCTTAATAGTTTTTTTCAGTATTAAATCATTAGAGTCTAATTTTGGTATGGTCACCCATACCTACGAAGTATTAGATACAGCATCACAAATTGAAGCTTCAGCGGTTGATATGGAAACGGGTATGCGGGGTTACCTATTGGCCGGAAAATCAGCCTTTTTAGACCCTTATCGTAATGGCGGCAGTAAGTTTGATAAGTTACTTGCTGAGCTTAAAAATACGGTGTCAGACAACCCTGCGCAGGTAACACTACTCAACGAAATTTCATCAACCATTACCCAATGGAAAGAAAAGGTCACTGAGCCGGTTATCGCGTTGCGAACCGAGATTGGTGACTCGAAGTCAATGAATGATATGGCGGCCGTTATTAAACAGGCCAAAGGCAAACAATACTTCGATAAATTCCGCAATCAATTGCAAACCTTTATTGCACGCGAACGTGTTTTAATGGAGCAACGTCAAGCTCGTGTCAAACAAAGTAACTCACTGGAAGAAGTTAGAGAATTAAACGCTCGTGTTAGCCATACCTACAATGTTATTGCGACTGCACAGTCAATTGTGGCGGCTGCGGTAGACATGGAAACGGGCATGCGTGGCTTTTTACTCGCTGGTGAAGAACAATTTCTTGCACCGTTTACCGGTGGCAAACAGCAATTTTTTAAGTTAATTGCTCAATTGTCAAATACAGTGTCAGACAATCCTGCCCAAGTTGAATTGTTAGCACAAAGCCGAGAAACTATTGATAACTGGATTAACCGAGTTGTTAATGAGCAAATTAATTTACGTCGTGAAATTGGCGATGCCAAAACGATGGATGATATGGCTGATTTGGTCGCCGAAGCACGTGGTAAAGTCTATTTTGACAAGTTCCGTGGCCAAATAAAGACCTTTAAAGACCGAGAAAGCAGCTTAATGACCGCACGGGTTAATTCATTAGTTGAAACCGAATCGTTGGTTATTAACAGCAGTATTTTTGGTACCTTGTTCGCTATTGTGGCCGGAATCGCCATTGCATTGTGGTTAACTAGTCACATCATGGATTTACTCGGCGGCGAGCCATCGTATATTGCGCATATTGCCAAAACTGTATCGTCAGGCGATTTAACCATGACGCTAGAACATAATGGCACGCCAAAAGGTATCTTGTATGAAATGAATAATATGATGGATACCCTCAAAGAAAAGGCGACCCTAGCCAATAAGATCGCGGCTGGCGAATTAGATCAGCAGGTTAATCTTGCGTCAGACAAAGACTCTCTTGGCTTGGCGTTACAGGAAATGTGCAGCAACCTTAATGAAGTTCTGGGACAAACTAAAGAAGCCAGTGATGAGATTTCGCAAGGCAGCGGCAGTGTTTCTAGTACGAGTGTTGTGCTGTCTGACGGTGCAGCGAGTCAAGCTTCAAGCTTAGAGAATATGTCTGCGTCATTGAACCAATTGACCGCTCAAATTAATCTCAATGCCGAAAATGCTGAACAAGCACGACAATTCGCGATACAAGCGCAAGATCAGGCCCAAGCTGGTGGTAACAAAATGGAACAAATGATATCGGCGATGACCGAAATATCCACTTCCAGTCAAAGTATTTCTCAGTTTATCAGTACTATCGATGAAATTGCGGCGCAAACTAACTTACTAGCATTAAATGCCGCAATTGAAGCAGCGCGTGCTGGTGAGCAAGGTCGCGGTTTTGCCGTTGTCGCTGATGAAGTAAGAAGCTTGGCCGCGCGCAGTACTAAAGCGGCAGAAGAAACATCGAAACTGATTGCTGGTTCGGTTGAAAAAACTAAAAACGGTAGTCTTATTGCTAGCGAAACGGCGGAAAGTTTAAAGAGTATTTTCGAGACTGTCAGCAAGACCTCTGAGCTAGTTACGCAAATTGCTAGCGCTAGTAATGAGCAAGCTTCCGGTGCTGAAGAAATTAATCAGGGGGTGGCCGACATTGATGGCGTTACGCGCCAAAACAATGATACCGCGCAAGAAAGTTCAGCAGCAGCAGAGCAATTATCACAACAAGCGGATAATTTACGTAGCTTACTATCACGGTTTAACCTTGTTAACACTTAAAAAGTATCGCTTAAAAAGATAGAGCCTATATAAAAACTGGCCACTATTTTTCTTGTTTTGGTTGAAGGCTCTTTTTATTATTCAAGCAGAAGGCTCATTTATCGCGAATGACTGAGCGCTCAGCTAATCTAATTGATAATACCCGTGCCCAATGAATCTACAGGTTTTGTAGCGGCTTAAAACCCTATCTACTGCGTTTCGCTCAATCCCAATAGCCAGCTATTGGTCAATCGCGCGCCTTGTACCTAGAATTTTACTCGCACTATAAATTCCTGCATTTCCAATGGACACGGGTATATAATAAGTTTTTTAATTTTTGAGAAACAACATGGCTCGATTTACAGTGCTCGGCACAGCGCCCATTCCTGGTCAAGATAGTCAGTTACGATTGTTAGAGCGCAATGGTGAGTTTACGATTAAAGTAGCTGGTAAGCCGGGTGATTTGATGAATACCCGGATGCATGCCTCTGAAGATGCGCTGGCAACGCTAGCTTGCCAAAAAATCGCGCAGCGGCCACAGCCAAGTGTTCTCGTTGGTGGATTAGGCATGGGCTTTACGCTAGCAGCAGCACTGGCGACCTTAGGCGATAATGCCACGGTGACAGTCGCAGAGTTAGTGCCTGGAGTCGTAGAGTGGAACCATGGTCCGTTAGGTGAAGTGGCGGGGTATCCGGTTAAAGATCCACGGACCACAGTGCATTTGGGTGATGTTGGTCAATTGCTACAGCAAAGCCAAGCAGCGTTTGATGCGATATTGCTTGATGTTGATAATGGCCCCGAAGGTTTCACCAGTACTGAAAATGATTGGCTTTATTCGCCAGCTGGATTAAGTGCCGCCAAATCAGCGCTGCGCCCACAAGGCATTTTAGCTTTTTGGTCAGCTGGTGCGGATTCTGCGTTTACTAAAAAGCTGCAAAAAGCCGGCTTTACGGTAAAACCTGTGACCGTGCGCGCCCATACCGCAGGTAAAGGCGCTAAACATGTTATTTGGTTGGCTTGGTGTTAGCCAATTAATACAATTAGCTATGTTCCCGTTAACTGTGTCTGGTTTTATCTTTTGCTTAAATACAACAAGTTAGCTTTTCGCGCATGCGTAGCCATGGATGGCGTAGGTAGAGCGACGCAGGACGCCAAAGCCGAGACACGCATTAAAAGCGGTTCCGTCAAGACGGTTATTCTATTTAATATCAGCAACTAAGTCGCGGGTCGCTTTCTTTGGTTTACTTTCTTTGGCGATGCAAAGAAAGTAACTGGTGTGCCTGCGACCAAACTTAAGAGTGTGAGAATTCATAAAGCACATCATAAAGACCACTGAACCTAATTTACAGCCACACTTAACTACAACATAGCCAATACAATTGGCTATGTTGTAGTTAACTGTGTCTGAGTTTTTAATTTATTAAGTATCAATTAATTAAAATTTTAGACAACTTAGCTACGACCACCAAGTTCCCGCTTTA
>Ga0209395_1001449_pt1 | contig 33178 bp, 23 predicted proteins | sample GOMGulsemesocosm_3_FD_184635 | JGI IMG/M metagenome (GOLD analysis project Ga0209395, IMG submission 184635) | Methane-oxidizing microbial communities from mesocosms in the Gulf of Mexico - GOM9D Gulf of Mexico (SPAdes) (version 2) | ecosystem: Environmental > Aquatic > Marine > Cold seeps...
CCGCCTGTTCGATTTCCTCGAAAGCCACTCCGAGTTGATTCATGCGCAAAGGGTCCAACAACAAGCGCACTTCACGGTCGCGATAACTCTCAAGTTCAACCGCCGAAACACCCGCCACCTCGCGTACAAGGTGCTGTAACTTTTTCGCAATCTGCCGCAACAACGCTTCGTCGACAGACCCAGACACCAAAATCCGCATCAGCGGTTCATCTTCGTTGGTCACACTGTGTAATTGGGGTTTTTCCAGCAGATCACCCGGCAAACGAGCGGCGGCACGGTCAATGGCTTTTTGCAGGTCGGCGTACATTCTAGTCAGCTGATCATTGCTGGCCGACGCATCCGCATTAACCTGGATCAATGACAAGCCTTCAACGCTGTTGGAAATAACCTGCTTTATGCCCTCGACCTTAAGCAGTTCTTCCTCCAGCGGAACCGTGACACTGAGCTCCATTTTTTCAGGGCTCACCCCAGCGCGCACGGTGGTCACAGAATAAATACCGAACTCCATGAACGGGGCAAACTGCACCGAGCCTGTACGCAAACTTTCCGCGCCAAACAGCAACACCATCACCATGATGAGATTCACCACCAACGGGCGCCGTATAAAATACTCAAAGATCGATTTCATGGCTTTACTCCGCCGTCAACTCAAGCGGCTTAATGCGGTTTATTGTCGCCTCGCCTTCTGGGTGAGCAAGCGCACCATTGATCACCACCGCCAGGCCATCAGACACCTGAGACAGAGGCGCCATAATCAATTGTTCGCCGCCCTGTAGACCACTGCGTACGGTCCAGCCGCCCTCCGAAGACAAACCAAAACTCGGTTCACGGGCTCGTGCGACACCGTTTTCAACAACATACACCAGACGCTTGCGGTGGCGGTCCACCACCCCTGCACGGGGGATAATCAAAGTCGGTTGAGCACTGCTAATAAACAGCTCAACTCTTGCGCTCATACCTTCACGCAATAACCCTTGAGTATTATCCACGCGTAATTTCACCTCAAAATTACCGGTATCCACATTGGCCGTTAAGGCGATCGACTCCACCACCGCCTGGTGCTGCTGATGAGTCGCAGCCACGGTTAAGCTGGCAAGGCTATCAAGCGTTATTTGATTCACCTCGGCTTCATTGACAAAGGTCACCACCTGTAAACTGCCGCGGGCCTGTAGCACCCCCAAAGAATCGCCCGGCAGCACTTTCTGGCCTGGCTCTACACTCTCGCGCTCAATGACCCCGTCAACAGGGCTCACCACCACCAGCTCGCGCAACGCCTGCTCCGCCAGTTTTTTATCTGCCTTGCGCTGCGCTAGCTGCGCCCGCGTATTGGCCAAGTTAGACTCCATTTTGTTGAGCTCATCTTTAGACACAGCGCCCTCATCACCTAGCGCTGCAAAACGGCGATAACTTTGCTCGCTTTGATGGAGTGCAGCTTGCGCACCACTCACATTCGCCACGGCCCGTTTCAAGCGCAACAGCTGCTTGGCGTTATCGAGCGACATCAGTTTATCGCCGACCGCAACGCGCTGCCCCTCACGAAAATAAACCTGCTCAACCGTGCCCGCGACTTCAACCCCAATGGTCAGCTTTTCCGCCGCCACCAGTCGGCCAAAACTCTGAATGGGGTATTCAATATGCTCCGCCTGTAAACTGAGCACCTCGACCACGAGCGGCTCAGCGTGCACAGGCATGGCCGCCACCGCCCTCTCTTCAGGCGCACAGCCGAGCACACCGAATAAGGCAAGCAAAACGCAGCCACAACGCAGGTAAGAGTGACGGGATTGGAACAGCCGTGAAGCGTGAAAGTGAGTCAAAATACAGCCCTTATTTATGTCGTTAAGGCTTATCTAAGTAGTCAGGGTCTATTTCAATAAGCCGAGTCGAACCATCGCGTCGATCAACACACTGGAGTCAGCCACTCCATGTCAGTTAAACCGCCCCTAGATAATACAGACTCAAGCGTATAAACATACACACAAATCTACTTTTTTGATTGCCCCGCACAAAAGCCGCTCTGACCAACACTCTCGCACGCCGAGCCCGATAAATATTTCCTATACTGACACTCTGAGTCATGACACTCACAGCAATCTTGTCAGTTGCAGCCATACCACGAAACAGGGGCGTGATTCATGCCGGTACTCATTCACCAGTCGATAACAGCGCAAGCTCTGACAAGTGGCGAAGCCCCGGCGTTGACGCTAGCGGGAACAACCCTCAGCTACCAACAACTTAACGAGGCCGTCATCCAACTCAGCCAAGACCTTCTAGTGCTAGGCTTGAAGGCCGACGACCGGGTCGCCGTCTACCTGCCAAAAAAGCTCGAAACCGTTGTATCCCTTTTTGCCGCCAGCCACGCCGGGGGGGTGATGGTACCCATAAACCCACTGCTAAAACCGCCACAGCTGGCCCACATTTGCCACGATTGCAGCGTCAAGCTACTGGTGACCAGCGCCGAGCGCTGGCAGCAACTGCTCGACGCCGACTCCCCGCTGCCCAGCTCACTGAGCCATATCCTGATCACCCCCTCCACAAACCACACACCACATCCGCCCTGCAGCGGTATAGAGGTTATCCCTTGGGATAACCTGCACAGCCTTGATCAAACGCCGCACCCGCGCATCGACACAGACATGGCAGCCATCCTCTACACCTCAGGCAGCACAGGCAAACCCAAGGGCGTGGTGCTCTCCCACCGCAACATGTGTGCCGGTGCCAAGAGTGTCGCCCACTACCTGGGGAATACTCGCCAGGACAAACTGCTCGCGGTATTACCGCTGAGCTTTGACTACGGTCTCAGCCAACTGACCTGCGCCTTTCAGGTAGGTGCCAGTGTGGTGTTGATGGATTACCTGCTGCCTCGGGATGTCATCAAGGCTGTGGAGCGCCACCAGATCACCGGGCTGGCCGCCGTGCCCCCGCTCTGGAACCAATTGGCGCAACTCGATTGGCCTGAAAATACGAACTTACGCTACTTAACCAACAGTGGCGGCGCCATGCCCAGCGCCACCACAGCAACACTGCGTCGTAAACTTCCCGGCACCGAGGTCTTCCTCATGTACGGACTCACCGAGGCATTTCGTTCCACCTACCTGCCCCCCGAGCAACTCGATACACGCCCAAACTCCATCGGCAAGGCCATCCCCAACGCTCGCATCTGGGTGGTACGCAGTGACGGCAGCGAATGCGCTAACGACGAGCCAGGCGAGCTGGTACACGCCGGAGCATTTGTCGCCATGGGTTATTGGAACGATGCGGAGAAAACCGCGCAGCGCTTTAAGCCCAGCCCACAACAGCACAAACAGCTGCCGCTGAACGAAATGGCGGTCTGGTCCGGCGACCGCGTGAGGCGCGATGCAGACGGCTATCTGTATTTTATTGCTCGCCAGGACGAGATGATCAAAACCTCGGGCTACCGTGTGAGCCCGAGTGAAATCGAAGAGGTCATACAGCCACTGCCTGAGATCGATCAGGTGGTTGCCATTGGCGTTCCGCATCCAGCGCTCGGACAAGCTATCCTCGTCATCATCAACCTGCCTGAGCGCAATGGCGCTGATATCAACAGCGAGTCGGTTGCCGAACAAACGATCATCAAGCACTGTCGACAACAACTGCCCAATTTTATGGTTCCGCTCAAAGTCATCGTCAGAGCCCAGCTTCCGCGTAACCCCAATGGAAAACTAGACCGTTCCGCCCTACGCCAATCCTATCAACACACCTTCGAGGACGGCGCAGATGGTGGAACATAAACCGTTACAACACGCGCCAATGGATCAATTTCAAACGCTGGGTAACCAGCTGCTCATTGGTACTCAGACGCTGACCCAACTCGCCCAACAGGTTGCTCAAACACCCTTTTACGCATACGACCGCGCATTGATCAGCCAAGGTATCGCCACACTCAAAACGCTGTTACCACCATCTATTGAGTTGCACTACGCCATCAAAGCCAATCCCATGCCCGCGCTGGTTCAACACATAGCCGGCCGCGTTCAAGGCCTGGATGTCGCCTCCCTTGGTGAAATGCAAGTGGCGCTCGACACAGGCATTGCCCCCATCAACATCAGCTTCACCGGGCCAGGGAAATCCGACCGAGAGTTGACCGCCGCATTGACCGCCGGTGTCATTATTAATGTCGAGTCCCCTAGGGAGCTGGCACGACTCACGGGGCTAGCCCGTATCCACAAGACAAAAGCCAACCTGTCGCTGCGCGTAAACCCAGATTTTGAGTTAAAAACCTCTGGCATGAAAATGAGCGGTGGCTCCAAACCCTTCGGCATAGACGCCGAGCAACTGCCAGAAATATTGCAGGCACTGGATTCACAATATCTCACATTCTATGGTTTACATATTTTCTGCGGCTCACAAAATCTGCACAGCGAGGCCCTCATTGAAGCCCACGATAAAACCTTTGCTCTGGCGCACTCTCTGAGCCAGCACCTATCTGCGCCGCTGCGCTGGCTAAACATTGGAGGAGGTTTTGGTGTGCCCTACTTCCCCGGCGATCGGCGCCTTGACCTAAAACCTGTTTGTGAAAACTTAGTACGCCTTATTGATGCCTATCAGCCGAGCTTTGGCGACACCAAAATGGTTCTCGAGCTGGGCCGTTATCTGGTCGCAGAGGCGGGTATTTATGTCTGTGAGGTCATCGACAAAAAAGTATCCCGGGGCGAGATCTTCCTCATCACCAACGGCGGCCTGCATCATCACCTAGCGGCTTCCGGGAACTTCGGTCAGGTAATTCGAAAAAACTACCCAGTAGCGGTCGGCAACCGCTTTCACAGTAAAGAAAAAGAGACCGTCACAATTGTCGGGCCACTGTGTACGCCGCTGGACATTCTAGCCAGCAAGGTGGAACTGCCGGTTATTGAAGTGGGCGACCTTATGGTCGTCTATCAATCGGGTGCCTACGGTTTAAGCGCAAGCCCACAGAGATTTTTAGGTCATCCACCAGCCTTAGAGGTATTGATCTAGAGGCTCGGTACCGACAAACCCATGAACTCAAGCTACCAAAATGTGTTTAATAAACACGCTAACAACAATATTAGAAAAACAACTTAACATCCGTCAATATTAAAAGCATGAACACAAAAAAACACCCCCAACACTCAATTAGTCATGAACAACAGGCAGATAAAAGGGAAGCGAAGTGACGACTTGGAAGAAAGCAGAGTTATTAACCTCGGGGATAATTCAGCTACTGATCATAGTTTTCAGTTGTTTTTCAAGCTATATAATCAACAAGCACATCAACTTAATACCAAGTGAGATAATAAAATTACCAGAAATATACACAAGCCATGATGATTTTATAAAAACTGCAATAATATTCTTTAATATCTACCTTGTACAAATAGCAATTATGGTCTTTATAACAAAATGCAGTGCTTTTTCATCAACCAAAAGATTCTGCGATGAATTCATCCTCCATCTCATCGCCTACACCAGCGCATCACTTTTTATATTCCTGGCAACCACCATTAACTACAGCCCAAATCTAATAGCCCTGACTGGGTTATTATCAACGTTTCTTTACTTAACCGCCTTTTATCTTTCGCCATGGCAAAAAGGAAAAAGAACAACACTGGAACTTTTACCCAAGCTACTGAGAAGGTTTATCAGAACATCTGGCGGGCTTACCATCCTTTACTTCATAAGCCCCGTGGCTCTAGCGTTTGCATTCACTTCAGACAGAGACATAGCGAACAAAATCACCCAAATAAGGATATTCCTGAATCAAACCAGTGAAACTGACTTTGGCTTCATAAATAAATTCTCAGATTTGAAACTCAATCAACCCATGCTCGTTAAAATGGCGCCAAATGATAATGCATTTATTTATGTATTAGAGCGAAAAGGTAAAGTCATTAAAATCCCTTACCCCTCAGGGGAACAACCCAAAGTTGCTCTCGACTTCAGCCAAAATATGGGCGAGGTGGAAATGGAGAATGGTGCCCTTGGTATGGCCTTCAGCCCAAACTTTAACAATCCAGAAAAAAATGAGCAGTTCATCTACATTTACTACACTGACACAAGATCCCCAGACATACAAAACAACATGTTGGTCAGGTTTGATATTGGTCACAAGACCCACCGAGAAAGACTGGCCTCAGAACAGGTTATTCTCAGTATGCAACGCCATAACGATGGTTTTCATAATGGCGGCTCAATTGAATTCGGTCCAGATGGCTTTCTATACGTCGGTCTAGGCGAGGGGGTACACCCGAAAGAAGCCCTAACTTCCGACAAGGTGTTAAGGGGAGGAATTTTAAGGCTCGACGTCAACAACTCAACACAGAGTACAGAGCCCAGCCTAGCCTTCAATTATGGTTTAGCGCAGAATTACCTTATCCCCAAAGGCAACCCGTTTGTGGGTCACTCAAAAATACTCGACGAGTACTGGGCGCTCGGTTTAAGAAACCCCTTCCGTTTCAGCTTCGATAAAACAACACAAAACCTATGGCTGGGCGATGTTGGCTCTACCCTCTGGGAAGAAATTAATCTAATTAAAAAGGGTTTTCATTATCAATTTCCCACCATGGAAGGACGAAGCCGTACCAGTAAGCAGGGTTGGGAAAACCTTCAGCTTCCACAAATAGAACCTGTTTTCACCTACCGGCACGATGCCTACGACAGAGCCGTGATAGGCGGCATGGTTTACTCTGGAGTCCAACACCCTTCCCTAACAAGTAAGTACCTATTCGCCGATAACTATTCGGGTAAGCTGTACGCAATGGCCACAGATCAACCTACCGTGGATACAGTCGATATAATTGCCAGAGCCAACCAATATGCCCAACGCGGCATCAGCTCCGTCTCACAGCTCGACTCTGGCGAGGTACTAATAACAACTCTAGGCTCAGCTTCTCATGCTGGCGGGGAGATACTAGAGCTCGTAAAGGCGAAAGATGCTGACATCCATCCGAAGACACAGAAAAACCTCAGGGAATATAGCGAGTACATAGAAGCCCGTTCAGCATCATTATTTTCCTCTAATTGCGCAAGGTGCCATGGCCTGACTGGTGACGGTAAAGGACCTGATTCAAGTTCACTCGGCGTAGCTCTGCCCGACCTCACCTCACCGGTTTACCACACAAATAACACCGCTCTAGAAATTCAAGCAATTATCAGCCATGGCGGGGTAGGTGTAGGAAAAAGTCCAATGATGCCAGAGTGGAAAAATCTCCTAGAAACTCAGGAAATTGAACACCTGAGTATCTACATTCAGTCACTGCCCAAAAAACACCATCGCCATTAGAATCACACCAATGGTTACTTGTAAAAAACAACCCAAGATAGACTCCAATGATTTTACCGATAGGCTCTATTTCGCCATATTTCTCACTGTCGGCGCATTAATTCTTTACGGCTCACTGTTTCCTTTTGAATTCAGCGCCACAAACGTAAATCTCGACAGCTATTTACTGGCCGAGCTCAGAGCTGGCACCACCAATACCAGCGATGCACTGGCCAATCTATTACTGTTTTTCCCCCTCGGCCTATTCGGCTTTCTGGTACTCACAAAATATCACTCAAGCGTCACCTCGATTGTGTACTTATCCATCATCGGCGGTTTTCTTGCGCTCTTGTGTCAGTTACTACAATTGTTTTTACCCAGCCGTATAGCGGCGCTGATTGATGTCTATTGGAACCTACTGGGGCTTTGGCTAGGCATCGCTAGCATAGCACCAAGATGGATTCGGCTGTGGTTTAGGGAAAGACTCCGGCAGTTAGAATTAAGCATGTCTCTGTTGATCATTCTTCTGTGGTTGGCTTCTCGTTGGCTACCATTGGTTCCCAGTATTGACTGGCAGAATTACCAAGACGCTGTAAAACCACTATTACAGGGACAGCCCGTTTACTGGGCAGCCCTAAACCTGTTAGTGGCTCAGTGGCTAGTCGCCATCCACCTGCTCGAGTGCCACCGACGTAAGCCCTGTTCGCCCAGCTTGTACCTCGCCCTAGCATTCGTTGTGTTAATGCTAGAGATTGTCATTGTGAATAATCAAATAACCCCCAATGATATTATTGGTGTCGCTTTGGCGGCTGTAATCTGGCACAGACTGGCATCTCTTCCGCGCAGGAAGATACTTTTAGCCGGCTACTTGACACTTGCCTTGTGTCTCGACTCTTTATCTCCATTCACACTGCGCCCAACCGACACTTTCCACTGGCTACCATTCTCAGGGTTACTATCAGGGTCCCCGTTGATTAACCTCAGTATCCTCTTCGAAAAACTGTATACTTTTTTGGCCATTTTTTGGCTATTAAGTGAATCTAATCTGAGGCCTTATTTCTGGGCACTAATCCCCGTCGCCCTGATCGCAGTACTGGAAATAATGCAGCAGTGGATACCTGGTCATACAGCAGAATTAACCGACCCATTGCTCGCAGTATTCATCGCCACAGCTTTATTCAAATATCACTTAGCTAACCAGCCAGTTTCTGAGACAGAAATTGCGACTCACAGCGCCTCGTTTTTACCAATAATAACTAAACCTGTGCTCTCCAGAAGTTTGGTCACACCGGCGCTTGTGTTTATTTTCCTCTTATACTTCTCCATACAGTCACTGCTGCAAGCCTCTAATCTCCCTTACAACGTCCACGAACTGTTCCGCTTCGGGGGTTCGGGCATTGACGTCTTTTTATTCAGTTTAGCACTCCTATGGTTAGGCTTTGGCAGTGCCTGGATGGGCCACAACATCAGCCAGTCGGAGCGGCCAGCACATCATCTTCCATTGTTCATGGCTTACCTGTGTATGGTGCTTTACGGGTTGATATGGATGAGCGTCACCAAAGAGAGCCTTAATGATATTGTGGGCTCCTCTGTATGGGTACACCGGGTGGGGGTGCGCGGGGTATTGGGTGAACCGGGCATTGCATTCGTAGAATGGTTCGGGCCCGAAAACTTGCGCCCACTACTTGATCCTGTCGAACGTATCTTGCGCTTTAGTTCATTGACTGGACCATTATTTATCCTGCTTATGATCGCTACGGCAAGTTTATTCTCTCCCGCTAGGCCCTCCAGAAAGAAACTTCAAAAGACGAATTATGTTAAGAAACTGAGCGGGTATTTTATATTTTCACTGCCTTGGATGTTTTTATGCAAAGCCATCACCTTTGACTGGTCTTCCACCGACAACCTTAACGAGCTCATCAGCCGAGATAATGCTCTGGGCATGGGGGGCGGATTTCATCTCTATGTATTAGTTGGGCTAGTGGTTTTTAACGCTGCCGCTATCGCTTGGTCACTGGCCAAAAAACACCTGCGTAGGCTACTAACATTTAGCCTGCTTTCCCTGTTAAGCCTACCGCTAGGCTGGTTACTGCTTAACGCAGGCCTGGCAAACGAGGTACAGAAGTATGGACTCAACTATTCAGGTGTAGACTTCTTTTTAGGACCAGACAGAAGTCAATTACTTTCGACATCCGCACTGTTTATACGTTGGACTCTGCTACAGACAGGCTGCACATTTCTGCTCAGTGCGGGGATGTGGCTATCTTTACAATTGAGCTTGTCTCTGGATAATGGCGACAGCATAGAACCTACGATACAGACACAATCAATCAATTTTCACCTGAGTCAACCACAGTTTAACTTCCTCAATGACCTAGCAGCCGCTCTAGGCGAAACTCCTGCTACGACAACAACCTTAATATTCGACAACCTGCAGAAAAGGTTCTCTAGCTTGTCTGCGATAGAAATAGCGAAAATAACGAACTTAACTACGCCAAAAGTTAATCTTGAAGCCCGTAATAAGCAAGTAACCCATCAACTACGCCTTACCTCGGAACCCTATCAATTACTGAAAAACTTAGCGCGGCTAACCAGAACATCTGAATCCATAGTAGCGCGGTGTTTACTCGACTGGTTTATCGATGATTGCCGTGAGTCATAGCTGAACTTCATTGAGCCCCTATCTATAATCTCCTTACAGTTGCGTCTATGGTGTAACACGATCAAACCCCTATAGCGCTAGGGTCTGGTCAACACAGTGAACAAAAATAACCTCGTAACCGCTTCGTAGGCTTACCTTATTTATCCCACCTCAAAATGCTCGAACAAGTACTCTAGGGAAGCGATTCGATTCAACACTACCGCGTCTTTAATCGCCCCGACATCAAAGAAATAATCCATACGTTTAAAGCCTGATGGAAAACACTGGTTATAAGGATCAAAGTGTTCACCCGACGATTTACATCGTCGAAACAAATTCTGTTTTATAGCGTAACTGTAGCGACGTAACACGGCTGGCCGCCAATAGTTAAGTACATTATTCATGCGTATTACCCTGGGCGGAGGTCTATCAAAGGAATAACCATAATCTGATTGGTAAGCCGCCAAAGAAGGTGACAACTTCGATATCATCGAGGCCTGGAAGGTCCCGTGATTTTTCCAACTGATCGGCAAATTTGCCGCCAAGCACAATACAGGGTAGGAAATATACGGCATAAAAAAACCGCCCAACCTCGAATAATTGCTATTTTCAAGACAGGTCCAGTAGCGCAGTCTAAATAACGGATAAGAGTACTCCACCAGCTCACGAGACAGTCGCCCTTCAGAAACTTCAAGAGCGGCCAGCAACTTGGCCGCCAACTGTTGTCGATAGTCCTGCTGATCAAATCGACTGCGACAAAAAGACGAGCAATATTGTGAGTAAAAGATGTCCAGAAGCTGTGACACATGAAAGCAGCGATTGGGTAGGTAATAAAAATTGCGAAAAATTTCACCTCCCCCCCCATTCAAAACCATTCGTTCACCGGCCGAGCGCTGTCGACGTGTGTACATATTTGACCCGTTATCAAATATACCCTCATCACTGATTCCATCAAGGGCATAGAAGTTGTCCTGAATGATACTCCGCCAACTATCGCCCTTCGGTATCTGGTAGGTCGACTTATCGACAACCTGTAATTTAAAACCCTCGCCGCGAGCGATTGTCTTGGCCACCTGAACATCACAACTACTCTCCGAACCATACACATATACATCCGGCGTAACACCAAAATCCTTGAGCAGAGCCAGCAACAAGCGCGAATCATAGCCCCCGGATAAAGCGGTCTTCACCCTACTCCCAAAATATTCAACCACCGGCGCCAGAGAACTGCGCAAGGCCTCCAGGGCCGCATCCACCTGGTCTACTCTGGGCTGATTAGCCTTTCCTCTGGAACTGTGTAAGTCTCTGGCCAAATTTTTATCGAAACACTGCAAACCGCTGGTCGTAAATTCAAAATAATGAAGACTGCTCAAGCAGGAAATTTCCTGAAAGACACTCTGCTCACCAAACACAGCTCCATTAAATGCATATTCGTAAACACTCTGACTATTGGCTCTAAGGATTTCAGCGCTGTAACAGCAAGCAAGAAAAGAAGATGACAAAAAAGACGCCATGGGATTGTGATATACACGGCTGCCACCAAGGGGGTCGGTCAGTAAAAATAATCGCCCCGACTTGCAGAGAATAATGCTAAAAATACCATTAAACTGATCTGACGGGTAATGGCTTGGATCAAAGTCATCCAGAAGTTTGGCAAGTGCCTCTTCGGCCATAAGCCCTTTATAAATAAAGGTTCCAGTGCAACCACAGAAGTCACCATTATCGCGCTGGATACAATTGTTGATAGGGGATATTGATTTTGGGTAAAAGCTCACACGGTAGACTCCACAACTGAACCCACGAGGGTTAATAGAGCCCTGGTGAGCCAGACAGCGCTCCACCGCAGTCAGAGACTTTGGAGCAATGCCCTCTTCTCGGTATACAATAAAATCACCCACCTCCAGATTCCATGCCCAGTAGCAAATCGTCATCAAGCGTAAGAGCCAAACGCCCAGTCAGGGCTTGGCGTGAGTACCCTTGCACCAGAGCCTTTAACGCTAGTTCAGCGGTTCCTGCCTCTATTGCTTTCAAAAAGTCTATCAATCCCCTCACAATTGCACCCCTATCGTCGAGCGGTATGATGCTGTTGACCCCCAACTCCCGCATGGTTGCGGCAGTGTCGCCAGCAGGGTCGGTCAACGCCAGCACAGGTTTCTGTGCCCGGCAGTATTCGTAAAGCTTGGCAGGTATTTGGTGGTTACAACTCCCGGCTTGAAAAATCAGCAAGCCATCCACACTGAGTATTTCACGCAGAGCTGCGCGATAGTCAATCGCTGGTGCCAGCTCCACCAGATCTTCAATACCCAGCTGCCTAAGGCGTGGCCGGTATAGCTCATCGCTACCAGTAGCGCGCAGGATGACTTTCAGGCTAGACGCCTCGACCATACCCGAGGCCTTGAGCTGTGCCAGTGCGGCAAAGAAAGCCCTAGGGTCTCGCTCTTCTGGGTAGAGCACCCCACTGTGTACTAAGGTAACTTTGCCGCTCCCCCGCACATTTCCAGCCATTTTTTCAACTCTCAGCTCAGTCTCGACCTCTCGAAAAATATCTTCGTTGTAGCCATTGGGGATCAAGACCCATCGCTCACTTGGCAACTCAGGATAGCGCTGGCGATACATACGTACAGCGCCTGGTGTAGTAAATATTACCCGCTTGGCCGAGCGCACAACCTGGCGCTCCAGCCAGACAAATAATCGCCGCTGGCGCGCTTGGCGGGGGTAACCTGGCTCGGTCATGGAGTCGCGAAAATCGGCTAACCAGGGCAAACCCGTTAATTTGTGCAAACACAGAGCGATAAAGTGCGCACTCGCCACTGGGTAGGTGGAAAAGATCACCTGCGGCTTGTAGTGAAAGATCATTTTCAAGCCAGACACGAAGCCCCCCAAGCACCAACTTGCCCAGCGGTCCGGCAGAGCCAACAACCCCCAATAGCGTCCGCCTATCGCCAAGTGGCGGGCACTATCGAGAGCAAATGCCCGCACCACCTTCAAGCCAGCCGGCACTTCTCTCAGTAGATCACTACTAGGGGATTCATCCACCCGAGGGTGGGCACTCAGCACTAAAGGCTGCCATCCATGCTCTGGAAGATATCGGGAAAAGGCCAGAGTACGCTGCACCCCGCTGCTGATACGTATAGGCGGGTAGTGAAAAGCCACCATCAACACAGCTGGAGCCCCAGGCGCGCGCAGCTCCTTTAGCTTAGAAGCCTTATCATCGGTAGGTTTCGTCATCGCGGCCTCACCACGACTTAAGCCAAAGCCGAGTCTTTTCAGCCACCTCATCACGCCACACGCGCCGTGAAAAGGTGTGATCGGCCGCCTCCATGTCAACTCGAGTTACCTGCGAGCGTTGCAGCAATCGACGCAGGCCAGCGTCACCCTGTACCGCCGACTCAAACTCCTTTGCTGTCAAGTCTTGGCCGCTCATCAACAGCAACAGACGCCCATCAAACAGCTTTAGATTGATCAACCACTGATCCACTAAATTCACGGGTGGAAGTCGCTCATTAGACATACCTGAACCACCCAACTGATCACAAGCTGGCCGTAGCACCCTCTTCATCACCCGCCACAACAAACCCCAGAGCGATGCCAGCGAACGACCTATACGCACCTTCCCGCTTGCGAGGTTGCGCCAGAAACTAGGGCTAGACAGGCGCCGCCAGTAATAGTGTTGTAAGTAGGCGCGTGCCTCGCCCTCCTCGCTGTACACCCAGGGGTTGAGCAGCACTAAGCCGCTAACTCGGGCATCTTTTACTGCAAACTTAAGTGCTGCCGTCGCCCCATCACACAACCCCCAAAGAACAAACTCTGTCAGTTGTGGCTGGTGCTGCTGGAACGCCGTTAGTGCGGCGGCTATGTCCTCATCAATATGTTGAAAACCGCGAAGCTCTGAAGGGCTGTCGCCCATGCCCCGGTAATCAAAGCGCAACACGGGTATACCCTCCCCAGCTAACTGGCGCGCCAACAGCAGAAACTGTCGATGGCTGCCGACACGATATTGAGGGCCTCCGACCACCACTAGGACACCCCTTGTAACAGCCACAGGCTCAACTGTGGCTCTGTGCAAGACTCCCAATAAAAAGTGCCCTTGGCAGGCAATGTCGAGAGGTTCCTCAGCGAGGCTCGTGCAAGAGAATAATGAAGTCAGCAGCTCCGTCACGGGGCGATCAATAACACTCGTATTCATCGTTTTCTCGCTCTGAAGGAGCGCCTTATTCGTCGCACGTAATAAAGCAGGCACTTCGACCAACTCGGCTGCGCACCAAAAACCATCGCCCACCACCTGCCGCGCCGTCACTCGAGCAGTAGCCCCTTGCCAGCCCTTAATACAAGCCTTGGAGGCTGGTAAAAGCCCCCTTTCGGGTTGCCGAGCGACTTCCAGCCACTCAACTCGGAGGGTCTGCATACCCTCGGCAAGCATCGTTAAGCAGGCATCTGAAGTGAGTGACACGGCTTCAATTTCAGCCAGCAAAGCAGGGCACACACTATAACCTGCCACCTCGACAGTGTGCCCCTCCTGCAAGTACTCACGCAGCTGGCTCACCGACTCGTCCCGCCCAGCCAGCAAATCCGCAGCAACCCTCAAACGTAAAAATTGCGTCATCGCCTGCTTACCCTCAAGCATTGGCTGCCAGAGAATTATGCGTTCAACAGGGAGAGGGCTTTTATGCAGTAACGCTTCGATAAACAGGCAGCCCATACGTAGCCCCCACAGGCTCACACGTTCGACACCCTGCTTCTGTAACAGGGTCAGCAGTTTGCGTAGATCCTCCAGCCACAGGGACCAGCTGGCTGTTGAAAGGTCACCGGCACTGTCACCGCAGCCATAAAGATCCGGGATCAGCACTCCCCAACCCTGCCCAGCCAACTGCCGCGCCTGTTGTGCGACAAGCGCCCGACTCTTGTTCATCTCATCGGCAAACGCGGGCAGATGTAGCAGCCAGTTGCTAGGCAGATTGGTGTGTTCAGGCAGGAAGAGCGTTATCAGTAAGCGGCCCTGTGCACCTAAGAAAAAGCCTGTGTGACGCGTTACATTAAACACTTAAAGCAATACCTCGACAGACACCACTTCTCGGCCTACCCGGCCAGTTTCTGAGCAACAAAATCGTGCAAGCTGCCGCAGGTAGCAAAGGTCTCAGCACTGATTTCATCATCGCTCACGGCAATACCAAAGTTATCTTCTAGGGAGCCAATGAGTGAAACCACCGCCATGGAGTCAAATTCTGGCAGACTGCCCAAGAGCGGCGTAGACCGATCAAAGCCATCCACTTTAGCCCCCAGCTGTAGGACCTCATCTAATAACTGCTTCAGTTCCTCAAAACTAGCCATAATCTAGACCCCCAGCATCCCCGCCTATCCACCAATGAGAAAAAGAGCAATAAACGTCCTTAAGACGCTTTCTCTTGCAAGATTAGTGGATGGCCATTCGCTTAGCCAACGAGTAGTGAGCTTCAAACGATAAATTAATAAAAAATAACAAACCTGCTGCCATTGCCTAAACTTGCCACATGACCAGCATAAAGTGTTTAGCCAGAGCGACCGGGCTGATCCTCAGTTGGAGTGACAGGTGAGCAGCAACACTCAACCAAACCGCCAGCAGAACTCGATAAGGCAACAACAATTTGTTGGCCACTGCGGTGCTCCATATCCGCAGGAGAACCCACTGGATAGCGAATCAAATCACCTTTCATTAATGTGGGGAGCCATCCCCAAATACCACCACTCCTCACAACATCAAACCGGCCCAGAAAACAACGACGTTCCCCTAACGCTAGAGGCCATTCAAGAAGTCGAAGAACCGCTATTTTCCTCTCGCGCCCAGGGCAGCGTTTTCGAATCAGAAAAACAATGGCTACTTGTCTGTGGTCAACCCCTGTGGCCCAGCGCCAAACTGCGACAGCTGGCCAGCGAATACAGCCCAGCCTACACCCTCAAACAACTGTCGGAAAAACAGGGGCTTGATGCCGCACTCTCGCAAGTTGGTGGTCATTTCAGTGTGATCAACTGGCACAAGCAAACAGCAAAACTGATATTGGCCACCGACCGTTTTAATCAATGGCCACTCTATTACCGACTGCTGAATCACCCTGAAGCAGGCGAGTCCCTGTACTTTTCTAGCCATCTTAAACCACTGCTGAAGATCGCCCCCCCTGCTGACCTAATCGATTGTAAGGCCAACACCCAGAGCTCCTGTGGCCTATCGAACAAAAAAGGTGAGGAAACACCAGGGATCAGCCCTCAGGCTGTTTACGACTACCTGTACTTTCACATGTTACCCAGCCCAAACAGCAGCTATACGGGGCTCCAAAAGCTACCTGGAGGCCATTACCTCCACTGGCAACTAGGACAAACGACTGCAACCGTAAAACGCTATTGGCGTCCTAGCTTTCAAGAGGGGAATGGTGCAACAAAACAAGAAAGCTACCCACGTGTCCGAGCACTGCTCAGGGCGTCGATTGATAGAATCTGCGACGCCAACCCAACCCCAATCGCCGCCTTTCTAAGCGGCGGTTTAGACAGCTCAAGCGTGGCTGGCATGCTCGCGGAAAGGTCCAGAGAGTACGGACAAAGGGCGCAAGCATACACCATTGGTTTTAATGCTCCGGGTTACGATGAAGTCCCCTACGCCCGTATCACTGCCCGGCACTTTGATCTTGACCTGCACGAATACTATGTCACCCCCGCGGATGTCGTCGATGCCCTGCCAAAGATCGCCGCCAGCCTAGACGAACCCTTCGGAAACTCATCTGCCCTGCCCGCGTACTTTTGCGCCAAACGAGCAGCCAGTAACGGCACTCAACACTTGCTTGCGGGTGATGGCGGCGACGAACTCTTTGCTGGCAATGAGCGCTATCAAAAGCAAGCATTGTTTGAGCGATATCAACAGCTACCCAGCAGCCTACGTCACGGGCTCATAGAGCCTCTATTACCACACCTACCTGGCGGGCTTTTTGATAAAGTGCGCAGTTACGTCAAACAATCGAACATCCCCCTGCCCGAGCGCCTTGAGTACTATAACTTTTTGCATCAACACACACCCGACAGCATCTGGCAGCCCAACCTCTTTGCGCAACTAAACACCGACGCCCCACTACAACACCTGCATTCAACCTATAACCAGCCACAACAGGCCAGCACACTCAACCGTATGCTCCACCTCGATTGGAAGCTGACACTGGCCGATAACGATCTCAAAAAAGTCGGCAGTATGTGCCAACTGGCTGGTGTCCATGTCCACTACCCCATGTTGGACACCGAGTTGGTGGATTTCAGCTGCCAACTGCCCAGCCATTGGAAAATAAAGGGACGGCAATTGCGTCACTTTTATAAAGAGAGCATGCGTGGCTGGCTGGCTGACGCAACGCTTAACAAATCAAAAAAAGGCTTTGGTTTACCGTTTGGTGTCTGGCTTACAGATCACCCCCCTCTGCAAGAGCTCGCTTACTCGTGCCTAGAACAACTCAAACAAAGGGGATATTTTCAAGAAGACTTCATAGACAGAAGCATCAGCTATCACCAAAAAGGAGATGCGGCCTATTACGGAGAACTAATCTGGGTGCTCATGATGCTGGAGCTATGGATACAAAGCCATAAGGACACAGTAAGAGAAATAAAGCACAGCGATAACATCATACGGGCCAGAGTCTAACCTATGGAGTTTTTACCCGCCCTAGCCGACAGCAAAGACTACCCAGCCTGCACAATACTGGCCCGCCCCAGCATCCCTCCCAGAGGCTCAAGCACTGGAAAAATGTCTCCCTTGCCACAAGGAGCAAAGCGCCTGACAACATTTAACCGTGCCAGAACCGCCCTCTATGTAATCGCAAGAAGCCTACCCAAAGTAAAAGTATGGCTACCCAGTTATCACTGCCCAGCACTCGTTGAACCATTTATTAAGGCAGGGAGCCACATCCGCTTTTACCCAGTAAATCACTTATTGAAAGCCGATCTCGGTTTTTTATTACAACACGTTCAAGAAGGTGAAGTACTGTTGGGAGTCAGATACTTTGGATTTGACTGCGGTATTCAAGAGTTAGCGAACTTCTGTAAACAGAACAGGCTCACGTTAATAGAGGACTTAGCCCATGCCGCCTTCAGTAAGACACTCTACGGCGACCTAGCTGTCACCAGCCTAACAAAACTATACCCAACAGATAGCGGTTCAGACCTGCTCTACCACCAAGAAAGACCGGACAACCACAAGCTAAAAGAGCAGGCTAAAGCTCTCCCTAGCTACCAGATCTATATTCTTTGTAAAATTAAAAAGAAACTATTAAAAAAGTTTTTTAAAGTAATTCCCAGTCATAAAACCGAAAACATGTACAGAGGCCTAAGCAAGCGAAATAGAAGACGACTGTCGAACTGTACACCGGAAGAAATAATAAAAAAGCGCGTAAGAAATTATAACTACCTTTGTTCACGACTTATAAACAGTCCACTAGGGCATGTCCTGATGCCCGATCTGTATATCGACACAACCCCTTATGTTCTTCCATTCTTACTTAATAATCAGTCGACATTTAATCACATAAAAAACGCGGGAATAGAAATATACCGCTGGGAAGAGATGGTGGATAGCGGCTGTGAAACCTGCCGAATCTACCGAGACTGCCTTATTCAATTGCCCTGTCACCAGGACTTAACCAGCGAAGAGATAGAGAGAATAGCTAACACCTTAACTGAACAAAAACAATGAATATAACATGGCCACAAGCCCCTATTAGCCCACATAACATAACACAACAGAACAGAACACAAAGGAAATACAATAAGGAGTGTCATATTCCTCTGGCATCCAACTAAACTCTACAAACAACAAATATTATTCAGAAAACGCTCACACATCAAAGAAAATATTGAACCAGAAATGCCAATCGAAAACCCCCACTAACAACCAACAACACAACCCACAGCAAAGGATAAATAATGGAATACAATTCACTAGACACTTGCAAAAAAATAAATATAAAACAAAAAACAAGCCCACCTATATTTTCACGAAAAATATGGTACTTATCTCTTGAGAATTGCATCTGCAACACCAAGGAAAAAGCCTTGATATTCATGGTAAATGACAAATATCATCAACACATACTCCCGATGATAGCGTCGTCGAAAAATGGCACGCAACGACTAAAGAGCATGACCAACTACTACAGCCCTTTTTACACTCCAGAATCAAGTAAAAAGACAACAATAAAAGATCACGAAGAAATAATATTGACATGTCAAGATTCAATAAAACAATTTGACACTATAGACATAGTTCCTCTCTATAATAGAGATGCAAAAATATGGAATAACTCATTATCAAAAATAGGATTCAAGTGCCACATATACCACCACTCAACCAACTGGTATCACGACAATATTTCATGCATTGATCAATACTGGTCTCTAAGATCAAAAAAATTAATAAAGTCCATAAAATCAAGTAAAAACAAACTAAATAAGTTAGGCGGGTACAGCACATCAATAAATCAAGAGAAAGACACCAAAGACCTTAAAAAAAGACTTTCACACTACCATCAAGTATATTACAACAGTTGGAAACAGGCTGAGCCTTACCCAGAATTTATTGATTCAATATGCCAGCACGCCTGGATGAAAAATGAACTAAGATTAGGAATAATCTACCACAACGATCTCCCCGTGGCCGCTCAAATATGGTTCGTTAACGACAAAACAGCCTACATATTCAAACTTGCCTACCGGACCTCCTACCAAAACACCAGTATTGGAACCTTACTTACAGCCGCCATGATAGAACACGTCATAGGAATAGATAAAGTAACATTCATAGATTTCCTCACAGGAAACGACGACTTCAAAAAAAAATGGATGTCATCAAGTCGACCACTTATGGGAATACAAGGATGTAACCCAAACACCATAACCGGACGATACTTTGACATAATAAACAAGTTATCAAGAATAAGAAGAAAGGTAGGAATTTAAAAACACAACATATAAAACCACCTAACAAAAGCAACACAAGCCTAATAAATTCCTTTCAAAAAACCAGAAATACTACTCCTACATCTATAGAAAAAATACCACAAAATTAAGATAATTAAATGATATAAATACTTGGTTCTAATAATTTTAGAAATATTCAACCACCCCCCCCGAACTTAAAACAATGATACAAAAATCTATAACGAATTTACAAATAGATGAAAAGTTGTTTTTTACCCGCTTTTCATTATAACGACATATCATAAACTGATCCGCACCACTTAAACTGGACACTCGATTAAGCTACGTTTTTCAGTTCAAATTTCTCTGGGCTTAAATAACCTAAAGTACTGTGCCTTCTCTGTCGATTGTAATCAATGTCAATGTATTCAAATACCGTACTTCGCATCGCTTCTCGATCCATTAACGGCTCAGCGTGAATGGCTTCAACTTTGAGTGAATGGAAAAAGCTTTCTACGCAGGCATTGTCCCAGCAATTTCCTTTACGGCTCATGCTCTGATTAAGCTTATTTCCACTGATTATTTCACGGTAAGCCGTTGAGCAATATTGGCTCCCGCGATCGCTGTGGATGATTAGCCCTTGCGGAAAACCTCTTCGCCACAAGGCCATATTTAATGCATCACAGACTAAGTCAGCCGTCATACGTGAACTCATCGACCACCCAACTACCGCTCGTGAGTAAAGGTCGATCACCACAGCTAAGTACAACCAGCCTTCGGTTGTGTATAAATAAGTGATATCACCCGCCCATTTCTGGTTGGGTGCATCAGCAGTAAAGTCGCGCTCCAGTAGATTTGGCGAGATACTCTTTTGATGCTTGCTGTCGGTAGTGAGTTTAAACTTACGCGCAGCTTTAGCGATTAAGCCCTGTCTGGCCATACTCTTTCCAATCGTTTTAATGTCGCAGGCGTAGCCATTCTCCGCAAGATCTACCTGTAGGCGACGAGCACCACTACGCTTCTTTGCCACATCAAAGGCCAGTTTCACCTGATTGTCGCGCTGAATACGCTGTAACTGCCTTGGGCCGGGGTTTTCAGCGGCTTTGACCCATTCATAATACCCACTTCGCGAGACGCTTAATGCTTTCACCATGCCGGTCACGCTGAACTCAGCGCGACTATCATGGATAAATTTAAAGCGCTCTATTTTTGGTTTTTCGCGAAGTAGGTAGCCGCCTTTTTTAAGATGGATATCTCCTCTTCCTGCTCGGCAAGTTGCCGTTTTAGCTTGGCCACCTCGGTCGCCAGAGCACCTTCACGCGTACTGGTGTTGGATTTTTTGTCGGCGGCTGTACGCCACTGATATATTTGCGACGCGTATACGCCCAAATCTTTTGCAGCCTGGGCAGCGCCAACCTGATTAGCCAGCTTCACAGCTTCTGCTTTGAATTCGTCGCCATGCTTTTTTCGGGTTTGTTTCGTTTTGCTCATAATTCACCTCATTAGTGATTTTACTCACTTAACTCGGTGTCTGGTATTGGCGGTACGGATCAAACCCCATATAATACGTGACTACAATACATATTAGATTGACGATCCTCTGACTAGAGACTTTCCTCCATCAACAAATAGCAAGCAAAGGATAAAATCTGGGAGACCCTTTAAATGACACCAATAAAAATCGGGTTTGTATTACTATCAAACTCAAACAACCCCATACCTAGCACTAGAATTTCCGTGCTAAATCTTTTTCCTTTTTTACGCAACTCAAATTTCAATCCCCAAATAGTTTACGAACCTGAGGTGGGTAATGAGACACCAGATGTTGATCACATCTATACCATTATAAAGTCAAGAAGAATTAAGATATTATACTTTCAGAAAGTACATGGAGATAGTGTAATAAATCTTGTAAATAAATTAACTAAAGATGGAATTAAAACAATTTACGGTGTTTGCGACCTTATCAATACCCCTATGGTCGAAGCTACAAACGCAACAATTGCAGTATCAGAATACCTTAAAAGCCTTTATCCGAAAGAGATACAACAAAAAATTTGTGTCGTTCATGATGGGTTAGAACAAATTGATATCCATAAGACGAGTTGGGGAAATAATCGTGGATCACGATCAAAGCCACTGCGTGCGGTATTAGTTACCTCTTCAAGCCTTTCTCATCTACCTATCCTGGATTCATTACCAAGCTGGTTAAAAATTTCTATTGTGGGTCGATATTCAGATAAAACAATTCAGCGATTTCGTGAATACTACTGGACGCTCTCCAAATTAAAACGCCCTTCCGATCGCCAAAAATATTTGAGATTTATTCTTAGTAGGCAGATTGATCGCATCACATGGGATCCAGTCGGCGTATATCAGGAAATGAAACAGGCTGACATAGGAATTATTCCTATAGATCAATTCCCTGCACACACCCTAAATAAAACACCGCCATCATGGGAGGTAAAGTCAGAAAATCGGCTAACGATGAAAATGGCTCTTGGACTACCAGTAATTGCAAGCCCAATACCATCTTATGAATCCGTTATAAATCAAAATAAAAATGGCTTTATAGCTCGTTCCCCCTCAGAGTGGATAGAAATACTAGAGACATTGAGGGACCCGGCAGTGCGGATGAAAGTTGGTATATCTGCACGAAAATCGATTATTAAAAAATACTCAATCGAGCAGCAAGCACGATTATTCATTAATGCCCTTCGAAACGTAAACATTTAACATTCATTAAATTTATAGCATATACCTTATATTAGAAATCAGGCTTGACTGCCTTAATACAGTATTGATAAGTAAGAAACTCTCGAATCGGAAATAAGAATGCAACTGAGCCAAATAATTTTCTTATTATTTTGTTAAGTAACCCGTCTCCCCTATCACCAAAACGCAGGCTATAGTCAATTTCCGAGGCTTTAAGACCAACCATCTCTACCATTTGAATCGCATCTCTTATTGTGAACCAGCGAAGATGGGTTCTATCAAAAATACCTCGATCTCGGCGAGGAAATGTTCCCCTAAAAAATATACTGTATAGCGATGAAATATGACGGATATTGGGCATGGATATTACAATACAGCCGCCTGGATTTAGTATTTTTACTGCACATTTTAATTGATCTACCGGATCGACTAAATGCTCAAGTATATCGCCGAAGACTATACAATCGAATCGCTCATTATAATAAATAGAACACAACATAATCTCGTTAAGATTTGCTTTAACTACAGTATTTAGGTGCTCTCTAGCAGTCATGCAAAAATCATCATCTTGTTCAACTCCAGCCACATGACGTTCAGGTACCAATGACCGCAAATGCCTACCTAATGCACCATTACTGCAACCTACATCTAAAATTTTTATCGCCGTTTCTGGTATCATTCCAATAATATCTTGCCGAATTCCAGTGTAGGCTATTTGTGTATTACTTGTCCCTTTATGGTTCTCTCCATACACTTTGTTATTATCAGAGGCTTGACACACCACAGACTCTCCTTTTATGACATCTATTCCTGTAACCAGTGTAGACCAAGATCATTATTCTCATCAGCCTGCTAATAAGTCGTACGCTGCAACTGAAACCTTTTCGACGCAACACTTTATGAAACCTTGATGCTCCATAGGATTTTCAAAGCCTTGGTGTAACTCCTTTATTTTCGCCATAGGGCGTAGATCGTACTGACGATGCGCGCAGATAGCCCTACCATGCTCAGTGCAGTAAACGCTGAGAGAGACGCCATAGAGCGAGCAGACCAGCTGAACGTTAAGACACTCACGATTCCTCGAGACACACTCATGAATGGCCACTTTGCCTTTACGAAGAGACGTTCATATTTCTTTATTGTTCGAGCCGATCGTTACAATCATAAAGTTATCGCTCAAACTTTTCATTCGCCCCTCATCTTAAGAAAATATTTTTTAAAAACCAAAAAACAATCTAATTTTAGAAACAATAAAACTCTCAGCGCCACCAGAAAACCCAGCAGCAAACCACAAGAAAATAATCGATGATACATAAACTAAAAAACCAACAACAACCGACAACAATAAAATTAAAACATCACTAAAATCTAACCCAAAAGACAAAAACCAAGAAACAACAAAAAACATAATCAATGAAGACAAGGCTGGCCTAACATTAACAACCACATAGTCTTTAACTTTAGCATCCAAAACCTTCAAAGAGCAATAAACAGAGGACACCATATAAAAAACAGAAAACATGAATACAGACTTAGCAACCCAAAGAAACCCATCCTCTCTATACATATAAAAAAGAGAAGAATATAAAAATATTCCAGACATAAAGTTAACAAAACCTGTAACCTCAGGTCTACCAACAGAAGCATTTAGAGCCCAGGAGTTAGAAACCAAAGCCATCAACATGGCCGCAGGAGAAAGCCACATAAAAAGCTCATTAGTTGGCAACCACTTCTCCCCCAGAACAACCGGAACCATCACTTCCGAAATGGACATAATCCCTATTGCAATTGGCCACACAACAATAGACACAACCGATAAAACACTGAAGTATGTTCGTTTAAGCTCCTGCAAATCTAAGCTTTTTTTTGAATAACCTGGTAAAGAAGAACGATTTATAGCTGCGACCATCTCCGTAGTCGGTATATCTACAACCTCCTTAGAAACACTATAATACCCAACCGAAGAAGCTCCGAAAAACTTAGAAATAACAAAGGTTGGCAATGCGTTAAAAGAGAATGAAATAACACTATTAAAAACCACCCATTTGGAAAAACCCATTATCTCAGAAGCGTACCTCAGGCTTAACCTGGGTCTAAACGAATGAATCCAATAGGACAACAAAACCTCAACAACCTTAGACGTCAACATACCAACTACCAAAGCCCAATAACTCCTAAAAAAGAAAGCCATCGGAACCGTCACTCCAAGCGCAACAAACTTTTTTGCAACACTAAATAAGAACTCCTTCCTAAAGTTCAAGTCACGCCTAAATTCAACCACACCAACATTAGACAAAGAGGAGATAACAAAAAGAAAAGAAAGGCAGAAAACGACATTCTCCAGCCTCAAATCCCCAAAATACTCAGCCGAAACAGAGGCAAGAAGTGCCAACACCACTGCCACAATACAATAAAATATAATTTGTAACGTCCAGGCCGTATCATAGTGCCCACGCTCTATATTCTTCGTCTGTATCAGGACCACATCAAACCCAAAGGTAACAAACACATCTATTAATCCGTACACGACCATGGCCATAGCGACCAAACCAAAATCATCTGGGGAAAGAAGCCGCAACAAGATCAAGGTACTAACCAAGCCCAAACCCCGTTCTATGAACTTGGAAAGGAACATCCACAGTGTCCCGTTAACCATCTTATCGGTTACCGACAACTCTCCAGAAACAGTCATTTAGCTGCTCCTAAATACCAATGCATTCATTCATTCCTCAACAACTCCAACTTCCCCCGCAACCCCATAAGTGGGTAACCCATCACCAAAGCCCGATCAGAAAATTTACTCGCCTCATTAAATCGTCCTGTATCAAATGCTAAAAGTCCTCGATTGTAGAAAAACTCAGCCGACTGTAACCCCAGTTTATCCGCCTCTTCATACTTCTCTTCTGCTGCAACAAAATCACCAACCATATGAAGGTGCATACCGTACAACATAAAACTTATTTCATCACTGGCATTAAAATATATAGCTCTTTCAAAGTAACAACGAGCACTGTAATACCTTTTATTAACGGTATGAATGGTATCTTTATCCCGTATCTGCAACCTTGACATGGCGTAGAGAGCCCTATGAAAATTAGGTATTGCTCGTAATGTATAATCAATATCAAGATGAGGGGTAACCGAAGTGGACCCGCGAATCAACATCTCAACATCCCGTGTAAAATGCACACCAATCACAATCGGAAGCATACCCTTATGAAGCGGATTGGTATAATCATAAGGTCCGTATCCATTACTCAACGGAACACCTAGTGTAATACCACAAGTAACGTTATCTCTAGATTCTGATAATGAGCAATAAACTATAAAAACGATAAAATATACTACCCTCATCACAAACCTCCAAGACCAGAAACACTAACAAACACTATAAAAAATAAATCTCTGACAAATAAACGCAAACAAGAGATAAAAACAAGCACCCACAAAATAACACAACACCATAAACTCTAGACAAGAATGCAAAAACACAAAATAAAACAAAAGACATAACAAAAAACAAACACAACGACGCAAAACTTACCTTTATTCGATATGGAATTAGCGGCCTAAATTTCGGCAAGTATCTAGCCTCAGCTTTAGACAATAGATTTCCCACACCCGAATCAAAATTTACAACCTCATAAAGATTAACATTATTAACATCACCGTCGACCATTACCGACAACACCCCTTCCCCCCTTGAAATATAACTCCCGTCATAGAATCTTAAATCCCAACGCTCTTCTGAAGTAAAATCCATATCAAACCCGGTCACCACTTCAGAACCACCACCATCAAACTCAAATAAAAACACATTCCAGCTGCTTTTCGAGTCATTCTCCAATAACAATGAGTTAACTGGTTTAACACTCTGGCCTTTAGCTATCCAACCGGATAAAGGATCCTCAGCCCCACTTAAACTTTCAACCCTGGTAATATCAGACGATAGAAACCGCAACCCTAACCTGTCCGATCGACCACCACATTCATAATACCAATCTGAAATCTTACATTTTTTCCACCACGCGCCAAAATTCCAAAGCGTTCTTACACTTCGATGTTTAGAGTCTGAAAAATTGTCAACAACTAACCACCTATAAGGGGAGATCATAATCACCTGCCTCCCAACTGAAAACCCTGACGCCTCCGACCTAGTAACATCAATAAAATGAACACCTTCCGACTCCCCCTTATACCTGGCCTTAGACCCCCTTATACTGTTATATTTTTCATTGATGAGGTGTGGTGCATTAGATCCTGACCAACCCTCCGCCTGGCTCCTACGAGAATCGGTATAAGGCCAATAACCAACATTTGAAATTAGATTTATTCCGCACGACCAAATATTTAAGCTTAACTCATCAGCATGTTTATGGCCCATACCAACATTATAGGACCACGTCATTACAACCTGAGAAAATACCTCAGAATATTTATCAAGAACTCTAAAAACACCATATCCAGAGTCAGGAAAAACCATTTCTTCCGATTCAGAACCAAGAGTATCTTGAGAGAAGCATTCACCTTTAATATCCACAGCATCAACAACATCAGTATCGCCAACAGGTGGATACCCTACACCTCTATCTATAAACGCCAAGAAATCTTTAGCCGATAAAAATTTTGACTTAAGACTATTAGGTATTGAATAGTCATCCGCAATTAAAACCTGCAGTAAATCATCAAGTATATCGACAACAAACTTCTGGTAACCGGCTGAGTGCTCCATAACGACACCGGATGAGTCGATAAGATACTGATACTGCTCAAGAGCCCTTTCTAATACTTTCATTCTATTTACATTAAACACATCAACCGATGGAAAATACGCCGCCAATTTTAGGAATGCTAAATTTTGCATAGCTCCATGATTTGTATTAAACGTATAAAGACTATCATTCGACAGAAGCCTTCCTGCTCGCTCAATTGATTCAAAAACTTCCTTAGAGTTCTTATCGGTATATAATTCACTATCTCTGTATTCAACCCAAAACTCAGATAAAACCATTGCCCTCGACGCTACCGCATGATCATTCCACACAAATCCTTGGGGCAGCCACATAGCTGCCTCAAACCTATTCCACCCGACAATAAAATCTTCTGCTTTTTCAAGATAGTTAACATTACCGGTTAATCGATAAGCGCGAACAAGAACAGCAGGAATAAAAAAACCACAAAACATCAACTGCCAATTTGACTTATACTTAAAAGCCAACCCGTACCCCACCGTCAAGTCAATCAGGCCAACCCCGTCAACATGTATATAACCCTTTAAAATATCGTCAGCATAACTAACGACATCATTAGCCATAAACTCTGGAACAACCACGCCTGACATGACATTTTTAAGCAACGACTCTTTACCATCCTGCCGATCAAAAATCGCCTTATCTACGGAAGAAGAACTACCCCCACCCAAGAAAACATTATACGAATTAACCACCGGAAACCAAACTACAAAATTAATCAACAAAAAAAAACTAAAAAAAACTAAAAAACCAAAAGAATAATATGTTCTCAAATAATACAACAACATAAAAACCTCACACTAAAACAAAAAAACCATCACCGCCCTGCTCCCTTACCATTATTCATAAGAAGCCTTACCAAAAACCGAATATAACATTTATCCCATGGCGTAAATCTAGGCAACTGCCACAGATCAGCACCACCCTCTGAGCAGCCAGCCTCTGTAGTTACTGCCGCTTCGAAACCCACCTCCTTAACAGTATCAACATCCTTTGTAGTGTAGTCTTTAACTGCTTTCCCATTAGGGTAGGCAAAAAATCTAACTTTTCTATTTATAAGTTTCTCTAAGTATTCTTTATTTCCCTCCACCTCTTTCCGTACTTCCTTGTCAGTAATAGTGGATAAGATAGGATGACTTAGAGTATGCCCACCGATTTCCACTCCTTGCCGACAAAGGTTTCTAACCTGGGCGTCACTCATCATAAGGTCTGGAAACACAACTCGTTTATCTGTACTACTTTCGGGAACCTTCTTCCAAAGATTCATGACAAAATCCTCACGACGGCTCAATGACCAGTATTTTACTACTGGTAAAATAACCGCCGCAGCCTTTAGTTTATCGCTGTCGTTAAGCGTGGAAAAAACACCCAAGCCACTCAATTTCAATTGACTCAAATTTATGTGGCGCAAAGCCTCAATAATCGCGTCATTCCACATGCAACCTCCATTAAGGTAATCACTGCTGACAAACACCGTAGCAGGCACTCCCCAGCGCTTGAGAATAGGCAGAGCGAGTCGCTCATTATCGGCGTAACCATCATCAAAAGTAACGCATACAGCGCGAGCAGGTAGCTGATCACACTTCAGTTTGTCTATTGCAGTCGCCAACGAAAGTGGTACAAAACACTCCGATAACAGACGCATCTGCCAGTTGAACTGAACCTGCGTTGGATCCCCAGGGCGTAAGAAATCTTCTGAGTCCAACACTCTGTGATAGATTAAAATTGACAGACTAGGTTTTCCAAATGCCAACAACTGACACAGAAATCGCCCTAACAGTGACTCCAGATTGATTGAATAAAATTTGGAATTACCCATCATAAAGGGGACCACTGTGAGTAGTTTTAGTAGATATTAAAGAGGCCACACCACGGTTATTGTATCGACCCGCATCTTTGGTTTTGCGAGGATCCACAGGTGTCTGCTGACTTTTTATTAATAGAGATATAGCAAATAAGTGCCAGGGTAAGTCAAAATAGGAAAGGCTCAAAAAAGCCCCTCCCGACATATAAGCAACCAAGCTGACCTTGATCATCTTGGCTAAGTAAGCCTCTTCAGCAAATGTGCTTGTATTTCGGTCTGAAGAAATTACCTTCCCCAAGCTTCGCCACACCATCCATAGGATCAGCGCAAACATAATTAAACCCGGCCAGCCATGATCCGCCAGCACACTGAAGTAGATACTGTGTGCAGCCTGTGCGTTGAGCGGGTCCGGGGCATAAATGGCATAGGTTTCCAGTGACCAGGAATTCAAACCTGCACCGCTCAATCTATCCCCTGCAACATTAACGCTATAATGCCATGCGTTAATACGCCCCATAGCCGAGTTATCCTGCTGATAATTCGAGATAGTTGCCATACGAGTATGCCAAGACTCTGGCATCAGTATCCAACCAGCCACAGCCAGTGCAACAATGACAATACCGCTGATCAACTTAGCCGAGCTTTTAAACCAGAAGAAGCAACCCATTGCGACAATTCCCAGTAAAGCCCCGCGTGACTGAGAGCCCAAGACCGAGGCAAGACTAAGAATAATGGCGGCAACGAGACCTATCTTTACCCACTGTTTTCCACTACACCTCCACAAGTAAACCATCAGAGGGATAATCATCAGTGACGCCAAGGCCAGGCTATTGTTCTCAGCGATAAAACTACCCGGAGGCCCCCAAACCCGCGATCCGCCACCCGTAATTATGGTAAACAAGCCTCCTTTTACGCTGTAATAGCCTATCGAAACAACGATCACCCAAATCAACTGGTGTATTCGGTACATAGAATTAATTAAGAGTAGCGTTAAGAAAGTAACCAGTTGTATTTTGATAATTTTTATCAATGCAATAAACGCCGCTTCGGGAATCAGGGCAAATACTGTCGACAGACACATCCAACAGATAAATGCTAACCACACCCACAGTAGGCGATCGATTGGTAAGGTATGTTTCTCCTTATTAAAAACCAGCCCCAACAACAGAGTGATAGCCACTATCTGAGCAAAGGGCATGTCATAAGCAAACCCCCAAGCCAACCGATGGGGATTCATATAACTGAGCCACGACCACACCAGAATACCCACATAGGGGCGCATAAAGATTATTGGCAAGCAGCCAAATACTAATAAGGTTATCAACACATCACGCACGTCTGCGTTGCTCCTTAGTGCTGGTTGGCGTCAGCCTTGTATAAAGCGCCACTAACCCCTCAATAGTGGGTTGCCAAGAATAAGTCTCTGCGTAGCGTCTTGTCGTCTCGCGCCCAGGTGGATTAGCCAGCAGACAAGTGATGCCATCTACGAGCTCCTGTAAACTTCGCTTCGCGACCAGTACTCCGGCGCTGTGATGCGTGACAACTTCAGGGGTCCCGCCCACGGCAACGGCAACCACTGGGGCGCCACACGCCATAGCCTCAAGCAATACATTTGCACAGCCCTCACTGCGCGAGGCCAACACAAGGGCATCAGCCGCGGAGTAAAGTTCGACCAACTCGACCTGCGTTAGCGACCCGACAAATCGCACTCGCTCAGTCAGACGTAAACTCGCGGCCTGCTGCTCAAGAGTCTGTCGCAACACACCATCACCGGCGACAATCAAACTGACATGAGGCAGCGCCGCAAGCGCTTCAATCACCAGCCCGTGCCCCTTGGCTTCGACCAGGTTTCCAACGCTCAGCAGGGTTACCCCCGTCATCGCCCACCGTCTGCGCATGGCACGATAGCCTTTTGAGTCAAACAGTTTCAGGTCGACTCCATTTCGCATGACATGGAGTTTGCCTGTCTCAGCACCCAAGTCCGTCATACGCTGTGCTAACGCCTGGCTCACAGTAACCGAAGCAGCTGCACACTTGGCAGCCCAGAGGATCATCTGCCTCGGAAGCCAGGCATCGGGGATCACATTAATATCCGTGCCGCGCGCGCTGATCACCAGTGGCCGCCGCAGCCACTTTGATACCAAGGCCACCGCCACCCCGTCCGGATAAAAATAGTGCGCATCAATGAGATCGCACTCATAGTCGCTGCGGCACGTAATGCGCAGGCACCACAGAATCGACAGAGCCATAAATACGGGGGTCAACAACATGCCCACCTTGGGTATAACCAGATACTTTGGGTGATCAACTCTCACTCCCTGTAGGACCTCAGCGCTGGGTACATCGATATAGCGCACATAGTGCGCGAACAGCTTAAACCGTGTCACCCCCCGCAGCAGCTTGGGAAACCAAGGCACAGGAGCTATTACCCGAGCCTCAACCTGCCCGCTCGCGAGTAATTTTCGCAAGCGAGTTTCAACAAAAATACCGTGCTGAAGGTTGCGACTGTTGGGGAATAGGCTGCTGATCAGCAATAATTTAATCATGAGTAAGGTTCACTCAACGCCATGTATACTGGGCGATAACCACTGACACTAGCGGTCCAACTTCTCTCTTTCTCAACATACTGTCGCGCCTGCCGGCGATAACTCGTCCGAGTGTCTGGGTGATGTAAAATATCCAATACAACGCGCATAAAGTCCTGTTTATCACCAGCGCGAAATAATCGTCCGGTAATACCATCCTCGATCAACTCTCGGTGCCCCCCCACATCTGATGCCATTACCAGCACCTCTTTGGCCATGGCTTCGAGCGGTTTTAACGGTGTCACCAAATTTGTTAGCCGCATCGCCAGCCGAGGGTAGACCAGCAGATCGATCAAGTTGTAATAATGAGCAATGTCCTCGTGTGCCAAACGTCCCAACATGATGACCTCATGGCATAACCCCAATTCGGTCACTTTGTTTTTGATCATGTCTTCTCGCGGGCCGCCACCAATTAGCAACAGTCGCACCTGAGGCTCTGCTTTAACAAGTTCAGCTAAGGCATCGATCAAGAATTCTATGCCCTCATAGGCATAGAATGACCCTATAAAGCCCAACACGTAATTATCTTTGAACCCAAGCTGCTGCCTCAACACTCGTACAGCCTTCTCGGTATTATTAACCTGCTCTCCCTGATTTTCGCCAGCCTCAGTCGGGCGGAACTGTTCAGCATCCACTGCATTTGGAATCACGCTCACCTTCTCAGCGCTGATACCCCGCGAGATGATCTCTTGGCGTAAACCGTCACAAATCGTCGTGATCGCATCAGCCCGCTTGAATACAAAGCTTTCCAAGCAACGAGTGATGCGATAGCGCAGACTCTGTGGTTTGCAACTGCCATGATCAACGGCGGCGTCCTCCCAGAATGCTCGGCACTCATAGACAACAGGCAGTCCTAGGTGGCGCCCAGCCCACAGAGCCGCCAAACCATTCAAAGACGGCGAGTGAGCATGAATGATATTCGGCTTAACCTCTCTGGCGACTTCATTAATACGTAAACTCAAGCCAACCACAATTATCATCTGGTTAAGCACGGGAATTTTACGCAACCAGCCCCAGCTTCCCTGAGTTCTAAAAAAACGTAAACCGCTCACTTCTTCGACGCTCAGCACGCCAGAGAAATGTTTAGCCGAGGTAATGTGCTCCGTTTGCCAACCCAAGTTGCGCTGTTGCTTTAATATCGCGCGCGTGCGAAATGTATAACCGCTGTGCAGAGGAATGGAATGATCCAGTATGTGTAAAATTTTCACTAGTCTGCCTTCCGTCTTGTCACTTAGTACATCAAGCTGCCTGCGGCTCTTTGCGTAAGAACGCTTCGAACATCATCAGTGACCAGAGTATTGTGCTGTGATCGCACACTGCTCGTTGATGCTGCTCAATCAGTTGCTCGACAAAACCGAGCTGTAAAAAACCAGATTCACCTAGCGTGCCGTTAAGAAGTCGCTGCCGCACGGTTTCACGCAAAGGACCTCGGAACCAGCTGGCCAAGGGGACTGAAAAACCCATCTTCGAGCGATAGAGCAAACCACTCGGCAGGTAAGGCTCTAGGGCTTTCTTGAAAATATATTT
>Ga0209395_1001450_pt1 | contig 33177 bp, 33 predicted proteins | sample GOMGulsemesocosm_3_FD_184635 | JGI IMG/M metagenome (GOLD analysis project Ga0209395, IMG submission 184635) | Methane-oxidizing microbial communities from mesocosms in the Gulf of Mexico - GOM9D Gulf of Mexico (SPAdes) (version 2) | ecosystem: Environmental > Aquatic > Marine > Cold seeps...
CTTCTAATTCTGTTGTAATAATTCCTGACATCTTATCTTTTACAGTTAAAAGCAGCAAAAATACGGTCTTTTATAGGTTTTTAACGAATAAAAACTTAAAATTTTCAGAATAAAAAGAATTTCACAATTCGCTCTAATTTGTTAAGATTTAAGATATTACCTATCTTGTCATTCAAATAACCAAAAAAACTAACTTTATGACGGATTCAACAAACAAACCAAATGTACTCTTTTGGATAGTAGGTATTATTGCTCTTATCTGGAATGCAATGGGCGTAAATGCCTATGTACAACAAGCTTATAACACAGAAGGTCATCGAGCCCAATTTATAGATAAGCCAGAACTATTAGAACTCACAAATAACATGCCTAGCTGGTACACAGCAATTTTTGCCATCGCTGTATTTGCTGGGGTTTTAGGCTGTGTTTTTATGCTGCTTAGAAAGAAAATCGCCAATTTTTTATTCAAAATTTCATTAGCAGCAGTATTAATTCAAACCATAAATAATTTGTTTTTTACTGGAGTTCGTGAATACTATGGCACATTCGAATACAGCATGCTTTTCTCAATAGCTGTAATGGCAGTCTTTTTAGTAGTCTACACAAAAAAATCTATAGAAAAAGATTGGTTGTCTTAATAATCAACAAAACTCATAAAATCGTCTAAGCAATTAGGCGATTTTTTTATTCATAAAACAAGGCTAAGAATTCTGCAACACAAGCAGGCTTCTCTTCTCCTTTAATTTCTACGGTACAAGAGAAAGTAACTTTAATTCCGTGTTTATGGGTTTCTATATCCTTAACACTACTACTTAATCTAAGCTGACTGTTCACGGGAACCGGATTGATAAAACGCACGTAATTTAATCCATAATTCAATCCCATTTTTATACTTTCAATTTTTATTGTGTTCCCTAAAAACTGAGACAATAAAGCCACTGACATGAACCCATGGGCAATGGTACTTCTAAAAGGTGATTCTTTTTTAGAACGCTCAACATCTACATGCACCCATTGAGTATCAAAAGTAGCACTGGCAAAGTCATTAATCATTTGTTGAGAAATTGTGATCCATTCTGAATTTGGCAATTCTTTCCCTTTCATTTTTCTAAATGCATCACCGTTTTTAAAGACTAAAGTTTTCATATAAATAGTTCAATAAGGTTTTTGTGAAGATAAAATTATTTATGGATCAAATAGAATGGCTTTAACAATAATTTTAGATATTTATTTATCATGCTGATAAATAAATTATTAGTTTAGATGAAAAATTTTTAAAATGAAACAACTAACACTCTTATTTTTATTTATTAGCTTAACGATAAGCGGGCAAAACAATCCACAATGGATGCGATACTCGTCTATTTCTCCAGATGGGTCACAAATTGCCTTTACCTATAAAGGTGACTTGTATAAAGTTGCTGCTAATGGTGGTAACGCTGTACAATTGACTTTTCACAAAGCACATGATTACATGCCAGTTTGGAGCAATGATGGTGCTAAAATCGCTTTTGCATCTAATCGATATGGAAACTTTGATATTTTTGTTATGGCTGCAACGGGAGGGGCTGCAATGCGCTTGACCTTTCATTCTGCAAATGAAAAACCATTTACATTCTCATCAAACAATAAAGATGTACTCTTTGCAACAACACGACAAGATGATGTAAAACACAGGCAGTATCCAACGGGTTCTCAACCTGAATTATATAGTGTTCCTATTATTGGAGGAAGAGTTTCACAAATTTTTACGGTTCCTGCAGAATATGTTCAGGTATCAAAGAATGGTAAAACAATGGTCTATCATGATAAAAAAGGGGGTGAAAATGAATTTAGAAAACACCACACGTCTTCAATCACTAGAGATATCTGGACCTATAATACCAAAACGAAAACACATAAAATGATCACTTCTTTTAAAGGAGAAGACAGGCAGCCTGTTTTTAGTGCTGATGAAAAAAGCATCTATTATTTAAGTGAAAAAAGTGGCACTTTTAATGTACATAAACTTTCATTAAACAATCCAAGTCAAAGCGAGCAAATCACTAATTTCAAGTTACATCCAGTACGTTTTTTAAGTGTTGGTAATGGAGTGATCTCTTTTGGCTTTGATGGTGAATTGTATACTATGAGAGCAGGTAAAAAGCCTTCTAAAGTCAAGGTGAAAATTACAACACAGAACATTGACAACAGCGATAAATACATTTCAATTAATGGCGGAATCAATGAAATGTCGATTTCTCCTAATGGAAAAGAAATTGCTTTTATTGCAAGAGGTGAAGTTTTTGTAACCTCTGTAGATAAATCCTTTACAAAAAGATTGACCAATACTCCAGAAAATGAGCGTTTTGTATCTTGGGGTCCAGAAGGAAAATCAGTGGTCTACAGTAGCGAAAGAAACGGTAAATGGAGTATTTATAAAACCGAAAAACTACGTACAGAAGAACCTTTCTTCTATGCGTCAACATTGGTTAAAGAAACTGCCATAATCGAAAATAAATTTGATAATTATTTGGCACAATACTCACCTGATGGTAAAAAACTAGCCTATGTAGAAGGGAGAAGATCTATTAAAGTAAGAGACTTAAAATCAACCAAAGAAACCACCTTACTTACACCAAAAGATTTATTCCATATGAGAGATGGAGATCAAAATTTTACCTGGAGCCCAGATAGTAAATGGTTGTTAGTAGACTGGGGAAAAACATTAAGTAATGGAGAAGTTTTACTTATGGCCGCTGATGGTTCTAAACGTGTAAACTTAAACGAAAGTGGCTATTATGATTATAGTCCTAAATGGGTAAATGATGGCAAACAGATGATTTGGTTTAGCAATAGAAACGGATTAAAATCATATGCAACAAGTGGGCAATCTCAAAGCGATGTCTATAGTATGTTTTTTACGCAAGATGCTTGGGATGAATTCAATTTGAATGATGAAGACTTTAAGCTAATGAAAGCCATTAAAGAAGAAGCTAAAAAGGCCAAAGAAAAAGCAGAAAAAGAGAAAAAAGGAAAGAAAAATGGTAAAAAGTCTAAAGGCAAAAAGAAAGACGACACGAAGAAGAAGAAAGGTCCTACTCCACTTACATTCGACTGGAATCATATGAAAGAAAGAACCAAAAGATTAACCATTCACTCTTCTAGTCTAGGCGACGCTGTATTGTCTAAAAAAGGAGACGTATTATATTATTTATCAAGATTTGAAGGAAGAGCAAATCTTTGGAGTACAAACTTAAGAACCAGAGCGACCAAAATGGTATTAAAATTAAATGCTGGCGGCGGAAGTTTGCAATGGGACAAAGAAAAGAAAAATCTATACTTATTAAGTAGTGGCAAAATCTCTAAAATTTCCCCTACTGGATGGAAACAAAAGGGAGTACAAATTAAAGGCGAAATGCAATTTGATGAAGCTGCAGAAAGAGTTGCTATGTTTAACCATGTTTGGATACGTACAAAAGCAATTTTTTACGAACCTAATTTTCATGGAATCAACTGGAAACAACTAAAGAAAGAATATCAAAAATACTTACCACATATTGGTAATGGACATGAATTCTCTGAAATGTTGTCAGAAATGCTGGGCGAACTAAATGTTTCTCATGCTGGTTCTGGATATAGAGGAGGTAGAATTTCAAATGCAGATGCTACAGCTTCACTGGGTATATTTATGAATTACAAGCATAAAGGTGATGGTATTTTAATTGACGAAATTATAGTTGGTGGTCCTTTAGATAAAGCGAAATTTAAGATTAAAGCCGGAATGGTAATTGAAAAAATAAATGGAGAAACTATTGATAAAAACCAAGATGTAGCTAAATATTTAAATAGGAAATCGGGTACTTTTATGTTGTTAGAAATACTTGATCCAACTACAAAAAAGAGACATGTAATTACAGTAAAACCTATATCTATAGGAGCAAATAACAATTTACTGTATAAAAGGTGGGTTAAAATCAATGAGAAAGAAGTTGAAATAATGAGTAACGGGCAATTAGGATATGTTCATATTCCTGGAATGGGAGATGGTCCTTACAGAAGTATTTATCAAGACATGATGGGGAAATACTCTGATAAAAAGGCCATGATTGTGGATACTAGATTTAATGGTGGTGGAGATTTAGTGGCCGATTTGGCGATGTTCTTTACTGGTGTTCCGTTTATTACCTATGAAACTGAGGCAAAGGTTGTCGGTGGAGAACCAACTTCTAGATGGACTAAACCTACATTATCAATTTTTAACGAAAGTATGTATTCAGATGGACATTGTTATGCTTCTGGATATACAGACTTAAAAATAGGTAAAACAGTAGGTATGCCGGTTCCTGGTACTTGTAGTTTTGCAGGTTGGGAAGGATTGCCAAACGGATCGTATTGGGGAGTTGTTCCTATCAGTGCTAAAAACAAAGCTGGTGAATGGATGGAAAACAATCAAACAAACCCTTTAATTCAGGTGAAAAATATGCCAGGAGTAATTGAAAAAGGAAGAGATCAACAATTAGAACGTTCTATTAGGGAGTTGTTAAAAGACATCAAATAGAATCCATTGAACTGACATTCAGTTTATACATAAAAAAAAGCGCTAGAAAATTCTAGCGCTTTTTTATTTTAGTTTCCCAAAAATATCATCTTTAATCTTAGGAAGCTCTAGCTTGTATATCACTGCTAACGATCTAATAAGTATCACAGTTATAATTGTAGCAATATATTGTGCGTTCTCTGGCAATTCAAAATGATTTGTAATTAAATACATTGTCCCACCTGCCAAACATGCAGATGCATATATTTCTTTCTTAAAAATCAAGGGTACTTCATTGGTCAATACATCTCTAATCACTCCACCAATTACAGAAGAAACCATTCCCATAACAACAGCTATAAAAGGGTGCAATTCAAACGACAAGCCTTTTTGGGTTCCTAACAAGGTAAATACCCCAATACCAATAGTGTCAAACAAAAACATCGTTTTACTTAAGGGAGCAATTTTACTTTTAAATAAAAAAGTGAACACCACAGCTATTAAAATTGTCCAGATGTAATTTAAATCACCAATCCAATTAATTGGATGTGCATTTATCAGAATGTCACGTGTCATCCCACCACCAACGGCGGTCACAAAAGCAATAATGACCACTCCAAACAAATCGAAATCTTTCTTAGAGGCAACTAACGCCCCAGAAATTGCAAAAGCAAACGTTCCGATGATATCTAAAACGTAAATTAAATCCATTTCTTAAAATGAAATCTCATTGAATTTTATTCCTAACTCTTTCTGAATTTTCTGAACCTGTTCCAATTCATATGGCAATACTAAGGCTAAAGAAAATCCTGTTTTCCCAGCTCTTGCAGTTCTTCCACTTCTATGTGTGTAGTATTCTAATTGCTCAGGTAATTGATGATGAATAACAAATGCCAAGTTACTTACATCAATACCACGTGCAGAAACATCTGTAGAAATTAAACACTGACAATTTCCGTTTTTAAAGATTCGCATCGCTCTATCACGCTCTTTCTGTTGCATGTTTCCCTCTAATGCCTCTACAGAAAAACCTTCTTCTTTTAATTGATCCGTTAAATTTTGAGTTCCCGCTTTGGTTCTACAAAAAATAATTCCTCTATCATTTGGTCTTTTCTCTAAAAACTTAACAATTAGATCTGTCTTTTCTTTAATGGTTGTTTTTATATACTGATGCGAAATATTTTCATTCACCAAGCTATTTTCATTCACAGCAATGCGAATCGCACTTGGACTCATGTACTTTTTAATGATCTTTTGAATCTCTTCTGGCATGGTTGCCGAAAATAACCAGGTATTAGAATTTCCGTCTGTATATTTTAAAATTCTATTTAAATCTTGTTTAAAGCCCATACTCAACATCTCGTCAGCTTCATCCAAAACCAATGTTTTCACACTTTTAAGGTTTACTTCTCCACGTTCAATCAAGTCAATCAATCTCCCTGGAGTCGCTACAATAACGTGGGTAGTTCTTTTTAAATTTGCAATCTGTCTATCTATTTTTTCACCACCATATACTCCTTCACAGAAAATTTGCGCTTCTGAATGTTTTGTAAATTTAAAAAGCTGCTTTTTTATTTGCTGCACCAATTCTCTAGTTGGAGATAAGATCAACGCTTGAACAGCATTATTAGAAAGATCTATTTGATGCAAAATTGGCAACCCAAAAGCGGCAGTTTTACCTGTACCGGTTTGCGCCAATCCAACTAGATCTGTTTTTGTTGCTAATAAAACAGGAATGGTTTTTTCTTGAATCTCTGTTGGAGTTACAATATTTAACTCTTTTAACGAAGCTATAAAATCTTTACGAACTCCTAAATCTTTAAATGTAGACATATGCTTATTTTGAAAGTGCAAATGTACGTTTATTTACCTGCTTCTAATACTTTTAAAACACTTTCTGTGATTCTTGCTGGCTTCAAGGTTTTTGCATGCAACATACACCAAGTTGTAGCTGCTTTTGCCAATAAAATAGCGCCTTTATAAATCTCTACATGACGTATAGAGGTTACACCTTTAGTCTCTCCTACCCAGGTTTTAAAGGTAATCTTATCGCCCAACACCGCTTGTCCTCGATACTCAATTTCGTGGCGAGTAACTACCCAAACAAAATTCAAATCTGGACTGTTTTTTGATAAATCATTCCAATGTTTGATAGAAATATCTTGAATCCATTGTACATACACCACATTATTTACATGTTGTAAAGTATCCAACTCGTTTTCAACAACAATATGAGTATATGTAAATATATTTTCGCCTTTGCCCATGGTCCTATTTAAATGACAAAAATACATAAATAAAAATGTCATTCCAATGATTCTTGCAATAGGAATTTCAGTGTATAAAGCGGAATTTTGTTAGGAATTGGATTTTACTTTTTTACATTCTAGTCTTTTTGAATGATAGCAAAATGTAGTTGTTGAATTTTTATACCCTACCAACAGCAACCTTAAAAAAATCATAAAGTTTTGCAAAACATCTACTCTTTAACATTTCTTTCGGAAAATAGAAGCTTGAAAGGCTGCATCTTTGGAACAACCAAAAACCCTGAATGAATAAAATAGCCAACGAATTAGGTACAGAAAAAATTAGTAAGCTGCTTATAAAACAAGCTGTGCCTGCTTCTATCGGAATTTTAGTCATGTCTTTAAACATGATCGTGGATACTATTTTTGTAGGTAGATGGATTGGTATTATGGCCATTGCAGCTATTACAGTAGTATTGCCAATTGTTTTCTTTATTTCCTCAATCGGAATGGGCATTGGAATTGGTGGTAGTTCAATTATTTCTAGGGCCTTAGGCGCTAAAAAATTCGACACGGCATTTAAAACCTTTGGAAATCAGATTACGTTAACACTCGGATTATCGATATTATTTGTCTTTATCGGAACTTATTTTTGTTTCCCCATTTTACAGTTATTTGGTGCCAATGGAGATATTGTAGTTCCTGCAACTGAATATTTTCATGTCGTTATTTATGGCGTACCATTTTTAGCATTTGCCATGATGGGAAACCCAGTAATTAGAGCTGTTGGGCAGCCAAAATTTGCCATGTATGCAATGATTTTACCCGCTATTGCAAATATTTTTTTAGACATTCTATTTATAAAGATATTTGACTGGGGAATGTATGGCGCCGGATTGGCAACAACTATTTCTTATGCTGTTTGTGGTTTGTTTGTCTTGTGGTTCTTTTTATCAACAAAAAGTAGTTTGCGCATCTATGCTAAAAACTTCGTATTAGAATTTAAGATTGTAAAAGAAATTGTTTCCTTAGGAAGTGTAACTATTGTTAGACAAGGAACCATTAGTCTGTTAATTATTATACTAAACTATACACTCTTTAAATATGGTGGGGAAATTTCTATTGCCGTTTACGGAATCATCAATCGTGTAATGATGTTTGCCTTATTCCCTGTATTAGGTGTTACACAAGGCTTCCTTCCTATTGTTGGCTTTAATTATGGTGCAAACGATACAAAACGTGTCAAAGAAACCATTAAAACGGCCATCTTATACGGAACTGGCGTTGCTTTATTAATTTTTATCGGAATCGTTTTATATCCAGAAGCAATTGTGGGTATTTTCACAGAAGATAAAGAATTGCTTCGCAAAACACCCAATGCTTTGTTAATTGCTTTCTTAGCAACACCAGTTATTACAGCACAACTAATTGGTTCGGCGTATTTTCAGGCAGCAGGAAAAGCGTTACCAGCTTTGTTATTAACCTTATTAAAACAAGGCGTGTTTTTAATTCCTTTAGTGTACCTGTTACCTAAGTATTACGGAATTAATGGCGTTTGGATGGCCTTTCCAATTGCAGATATATTGGCAACGAGTATAACGGTCTTGTATTTAAAACGTGAATTAAACAAAAAATTAATTTAAAAAACCTCTTTTGTACTTTCAATTAGATCATTAAAATTAGTTGATGCTACGTGTAGAAATACAAAAAATAATCATTTATGATTAGCTGCACAAAACCATCCTCCACCTCTAACAAACCAAGCGTACTGTAACTTAAAATAGTACTATTTATGCTGCTAAGTACCTCGTTAGCATTTTCACAAACTTTTAAAACGGTACAAATTGATTTTCAAATTTTAGACAAAAAGAGAGAAATTCAAATTTTTCTTCCCAAAGTACATGCGTCTTGCGAATTGCCATAAGAGCTGATGAATACAATGAGTTTGCCTTTTTAATAGCGGAACTTGATTATTTTCTAATGAATTATATCTGTGACTTTAGATATGTAAATTATGGAGAATTTTATTTAAAACATGGCAATACTACTACGGCGTTTAAATTATTGCTAAAAGGGATAAAAGACTATCCGTGGTCGGCAAGAGTCTTAAATTGTTCTGTTGATATGTATAAAGCAATGGGAGGTTTTAAAAATGCTCGATTGATGTATCAAAAAGCAATCGAATTGACCAAAGAATATACGCAGAGTGGATTAAAGAAATACCAACTGAACCTAGCATCGGTTCAAGACTAATTTTAAGAAATAAAGCCCAATTTAAAATTTTAACATTTCTTTTTATTGCAGGTTTTAATAAATAGACTACTTTTGAAACGTTCATTCCAGATAAGATGCCAAAAGTAGAAACATTTAACAAAGAGTTGGTTCTCAAACAAGCCACCGAAGTCTTTCACACAAAGAGTTACAGCCTAACTTCAATGCAAGACTTGGTAGATGCTACAGGGTTAAACCGCTCTAGTATTTACAATACATTTGGGAGCAAATTAGATTTGTATATGAATTGCCTACGTGCATACCAATCAACTGCTCATGGCAAGATTCAAAAAATAATGAAGCATGCTAAAGGAACAAAAGAAACCTTAGAAGCCATCTTTTTATTGAATGTTGTTCCAAGTAAAAATGGAACTGAAAATGGCTGTTTGATTAATAACTGTACAACCGAAATGGCCAATCAGGAGGCAGGAATCAATCAATTTTTGTGTAATAACCAAGAAAACATGATCCAATTATTTCAATCATTGGTAGCCCAAGGACAAGAAGAAGGAGTTTTTAACACTTCACAATCACCTACAGCATATGGGGTGTATTTGTTAAATGCTTTCCAAGGATTAAAAATAAGCGGTATTTTATCGAAGAACAGCAAACAATTAGAAAGTGTAGTACACACAACGCTTTCAGTATTAGATAACCGCAACCTAAAGGTATGAGGTAGCATCTAAACTTCCCTTTATTTCGATGCAAGAAGTAGTAGGAGAAGTAAAACCAGTTGGGCAAACGCCCTGAAATAATTAATTTTTTTTAATCATATTTGGAACGAACGTTTCAAATAAAACAAACAAAACATGAATACATTACAAAACAAAGTAGCCGTTATAACAGGCGCAAACAGTGGAATCGGATTGGCAACTGCAAAACTATTCCTAGCAAATGGTGCTAAAGTCGTATTGGCTGGAAGACGCGCAGAAGCCATGGCCGAAGCAACAGCAAATTTAACTGGAGACTTTACCACTTTTATAGGGGACGTTTCTAACGAAGAGGACAATATTCGATTAATCAAAACAGCTACAAATGCCTACGGAAAAATAGACATCTTGTATTTAAATGCTGGGATTGCCCCTGTGGCACCAACCACAGACATTACAGCAGCTCATTATAATTCTGTATTTGATGTGAACGTAAAAGCACCGATACTCACCGTAAAAGAAGCCTTGCCGCATATTAACGATGGTGGTACTATTTTATTTACCAGTTCTATTGTAAACCAAAAAGGCTTTGAAGGTTTGGCGGTATATTCTGCAAGTAAAGGGGCCTTACGTTCGTATACAAGGGTATTGACCAACGAAGTAAAATCAAGAGGTATTCGAGTAAATACGATTGCACCAGGACCAATTGAAACACCTATTTATGGAAAAATGGGCTTGCCTGGAGACGTGGTGGAAGAAATGGGAAAAGGTTTTGCACAAGCAGTTCCGTTGGGACGTTTTGGTACCCCTGAGGAAATTGCGGCCACTGCCCTATTCTTGGCCTCTGATGCAGCATCTTTTATCAACGGAATTGAAATTGAAGTAGATGGTGGGCTGAGCCAGATTTAATTTTATTTTTTTTAAAGTTCTAACATAGTGGCTGGGCTTTCCCAGCCACTATACTTTATAAAACAAGTAAAACTACCTGTTTTATTTACTATTTATCTCCCTCCTATCTACACAATTGCTCTTTTAGCTATATTAGCATAGAAAATTGCAAACAAAGAATGTTTGCTTCTATCAAATACAACTTTTTAGTATGGCAATAAACTATTCGTTTGGTCTTCCTCTTAAACACAATTATGCAGATTACATCTATTATCAAGGGTTATTTCTACCACATGAAATTGATCGCATACTTCACTTTTGGAATGACGATGAAACCATAAAAGCAACGCTTTCTGGTGACAGTACGTACAACGATGAACTCCGAAAAAGCACTGTGATGTTTATTGACAACACTTCAGAGAATGATTGGATTTATAAGAAACTATCAAATCTTGCTATCACTAGTAATAATGAACGGTATTGGTTTGATTTGCTGGGGTTTCACCAAGAATTACAGCTTACCAGGTATTCTGAAGGAGATTTTTTTGATTGGCATTTAGATTTTGGAGCAGGAGAAATTTCTGCTCGAAAGCTAAGTATGACCATTCAGTTATCTGATGCTGATGCTTATGAAGGTGGAGATTTACAGTTTATGATCAATGGTAAAGTAGTAAATGCACCTCGAGCAAAAGGGACTATTGTTATTTTTCCTTCATTTATAATGCACCGAGTTACCCCAATTACTGAAGGTACACGACAATCTATTGTGGGTTGGGTTTCTGGCCCACCTTTTAGATAAGGCTCAACTCCTATTTTATAGCAACTAAAAATTATTTTCAATATATTTATTCAAAAAAAGTATGACAAACTATAAAAAATGGTCTTTTAAATTTCTAATTTATATCATCCTTCTTAATTTTTTAATTGCTTTTATTGTTGCCAATACAACAACCTTTAAAGTTCAAATAGAAGGCTATGAAACTGCGAATGATAATTCAGACTTAAATCTTTTGGTTTTGACTATTCTAACGAACCTTCTATTTATAGCTGGAATTGTATTAACCATGCTAAGTATTAAGAACAAGGAAGTGAAAAATTATCAATATAAGTTTTCCATTTGGGGATATCCGATTTTTATTATATTAACATTAATTTCTGTGCTTTTTGGCTAAATTAATTGATTATCACGAGATAGTATTTTATTAATTTGACCATAAACTAACGGGAACAACTTAGCCCCAAATCACACCTACAAGAGGCAGAAATGAGCTAAACCTCCTTTAAAACAAGCAAATGACAGATATATGACACCCATATGTCGTAAGAAATAAATAAGTTTACCAATAGCTTTGCAATACACAAAATAGAAATTATGGAAACACAATCAATTGCGAAAAATTTGGTGTATCAAAGAAAATTAAAAGGATATACTCAAGAAGAACTATCAGATAAAACACATGTTACAATACGTACCATACAACGTATAGAAAAAGGTGTTGTAAATCCACATCTTCAAACTGTAAAATTATTGGCTTCGGCCTTAGATATTGAAGTGGAAAGTTTATTGATATTGGAAAATCCTAAAGAAGAAATTATTCTAAAAAAATGGTTAATTTTACTACATGGCACTCCATTTATAGGTTTTATAATTCCATTAGCAAATATTCTTTTTCCACTATTTCTTTGGATTCATAAAAGAGAGGACAATAAAATTTACGATAGCCATGGTGCACGTATTATTAATTTTCAAATAACCATAAGTATTATATACTTATGTTCTTTAGTTACGCTTCTATCAGTTGAAAAATGGGGATTCCTTTTTTTTGTATCTGTTATTCCTTTTAGCGTAACTGTTATGATAATAAATATTATAAGAGCTGTTAGTTCACAAAAATGTTACTATCCATTATCCATTCCTTTTTTGAAAATTAAAAAAAGAAAACGACCTATAAAAGTTGCACTATTACTAGTATTATTTGGACTTTCTTTTGCCAGTTGTTTGCATATAGAAAGCCAGGCCATTGTGCGTTTAGATGGAACTGAAATAGATAAAGATTCGCTAAGCATAAAAATTGACAAACTAATCAAAAAAGCAAATGTACATGGTTTGGCAATACGTATTTTCAATGCGAATAAAGTTACGTACCAGAAAAACTTTGGATATAAAGATTATGAGAAAAAAATAGCCCTAAACGATTCTACGAATATATATGGAGCTTCTTTTAGCAAAGCCGTTTTTGGAGTATTGGTTATGCGTTTGGTAGAAGAAGGTATTATTGATTTAGACAGGCCTTTACAATCTTATTTGCCCAAAAAAATATATGAATACACTCCTGAAACGAAGTGGCATGATGACTTTTCTGCATTAAAAAATGATAGCTTATATCATAAAATAACGGCACGTATGTGTTTAAATCATACCACGGGTTTTGCCAATTCTAGATGGTTTGAATCTGATTATCAACTACGTGTAAATCGAAAACCAGGGAGTAGGTATAGTTATTCTGGGGAAGGTTTTATTTATTTACAAGTAGTTTTAGAAAAAATAATCGGACAACCCCTTGAAACACTCGCTCAAGAAATAATTTTCACGCCATTAAAAATGCACCGAACAAGTTACCAATGGCAACCAATATTTGAACAAAATTTTGCCTATGGGCACACTAAAGAAGGAAAAAAATATGTAAAAGATATAGACAACGAACCACGTGGCGGTAGCACGTTAGAAACAACATCAGAAGACTACACAAAATTTTTAGAAGCTGTATTACAGTCTAAGATTATTTCAAAAAAATCATGGAATGAAATATTTAAGCCACAAATTAGAATTCGATCTATGAAACAGTTTGGGCCTCTTGCTCTTAAAGATTCTACATCAAATGATGCCATTCAACTAAGTTATGGACTCGGTTGGGGAGTTTTAGAAACACCCTATGGAAAAGGTGTATTTAAAGAAGGGCATGGAAATGGGTTTCAGCATTATTCCATACTTTTTCCAAAAGCTAAAAAGGGAATTATGATGATGACCAATAGTGATAATGGTGAAAGCATTTTTAAAGAATTACTAGAAATTACCATGAAAGATATTTACACGCCTACCGAGTGGGAAAACTATATTCCGTATACAGATAAATAGAAACTATTGCTGCCACAGCTTTTTACTTGCTGTTTATCCTCAAACTTTTAGGGATTGTAGCCACAGATGGTGATCCCTAAATTTTTTCGTTTGTAAATCCCTTTAAATGAACTAACTTAGTAACAACACGGCCTTCTATATTTTCGATATTTCAAAGGCATTGACTAAAAATAATACATGTACAATGAAACAACATAACGAGCATACCTATTTCACCCATCCCCTTGCAGATGTACAGTCAAAAACAATAGGTGATAACACTAATTTCTGGCAGTTTTGTGTTGTTTTAAAAGGGGCTAAAATTGGTAACAACTGCAATATCTGTAGCCATACCTTTATAGAAAACGATGTGGTTATTGGGAACAATGTTACAGTTAAAAGCGGGGTGTATCTTTGGGATGGACTTACCATTGAAGACAATATTTTTATCGGTCCCAATGCCACGTTTACCAATGATAAGTACCCACGGTCAAAACAATATCCAGAAAAATTTCAAACAATACTTATCAAAGAAGGCGCTTCTATTGGCGCAAATGCTACTATTTTAGGGGGTGTCACCATTGGCAAGAATGCACTAATAGGTGCTGGAAGTGTGGTTACCAAAAACGTGCCCAACGGAGAACTTTGGGTGGGGAACCCTGCGAAATTTGTGAGAAAAATTTAAATTTCATATCTCATCAATATTCAATTTCAATGATAAACATAAAATTTCTTCTCAATACTTATGGGCTTAGAATTTTGATGAAAAATTTCTTTTATAACATTCCCTTTAAAATCATATTCATACACATATTTATTTGTCCTAATAATTTTTTCTTTTCCATTAACTATTTTAACTTTTTCTGAATGTATTTTTAAATTATTTGCATCATAGTTATCTCTATATATGGTATGGATTTTGTTATTGGTACCAAACCATGAAGATGCTATTTTGTTACCATTCTTATCGTACTCATTTACTATTTTAGATGAATTTAAAATTTCACCATTTTTCCCGACATCGTAATTAATAGATTCCTTTTTTTTCCATTTTGAATCATAATGAAAAACGCTTTTCGCAATTAATTTACCTTTAACATCTTTAACAATATAATCTGAAGTATAGTTTTCTCTATCAATATTATATTTAGTAATTCGAACTAATGAATCACTGTTAAATCGTTTCTCCACTATAATTTGCCCATATTTATTGTACTCTTTTTCAAGTCTAAAATTTTCAATACAACTACCGGAATACTTAATTGATTTTACATTATTTCCTTGATTATCATAAAAATAACTCCAGTCACAGTTATAATACCCCTTTCCCCTATTTTCCCAATAGAAATTCGTGTATCGACCTCTTCTATCAAAAATTAATTTATAACCAGAACCCTGCTTTTGAAGCACACTGTCGTTTTCGTAAACAATTCTATATGTCTTTACAATTACTTCTTTAGGCTTTCCTTTAAAATCATCAAATTTATTAAGATACTTTAATGAAACACAACTCGTAATAAGCACAAAAATAAGCCCGTAATAAAATATTTTTTTCATCTCAATAAAACTATCTATTCTTTTAATCTATCAAAGACTCTCCATTTAAATTGGTTGTCAACACATCAGAAAATAAGTTAAAGAACGGGCGCATGGCTTTAAAACTAGCATCTACTTCTTCTAAAAAGTTAGCTGCCAACACTTGTTTGTCTGTGAATTTTTGAATCGCGATATACCCTTTCTTACGTAGCAAGTCTACATCTGGGTGTTCTTTATCAAATCCCCTAGGCGCAGATTTTAACTCCTCACCTTCAAAAGTACCTCCAAAGTGTTTTTTAAAAGTAGCATTGTTCAAGACCGCTCTAAATTCTGTAGCATCCAATTCTATTTCTTTTCGCAATCGAAACAAGTCGTCTTTTTCAGGCTGCCAAAAACCACCTCCAATAAGCGTTTCCCCTGGCTTTATTTGCAAGAAATACCCTCCACGTAAGTGTTTACCCAATCTAGAAAAGGAAACTGCCAATCGTGGGTTGTATGGTGTTTTATCTTTAGAAAAACGAACATCTCTATAAATTCGATATACTTTCATCTTTTCAATTTCATCATGCTTCTCTAAGTTTACTTGCATTTCAGAAAAGAGTGCCTTCACATCATTCTGAATTTCTGTAAATCTTGGTTTATGCTCTGTAAACCAATCACGGTTGTTATTGGCTGTTAAATCATTTAAAAATTGTAAGGTTGGTTGTTCGAATTTCATGTAGTCTATAATTGATACATCGAATATATAAAATGTATCTCAAACTTGCTGTTCAATATTCGTTAAAATATTTGGAATTGTATTTGACTTTTAAATAAGAAATCAACCACATCTTTTATCTTAGCTCTTTGAGCAAGGCAGTCTTTTATCACTTTTTTTTTCTTATTTTCGTTGTTGAAAATATCATTAACACCAAACAAGTAGCACTCTTTTTTGAGTACATCACTACCCAAATTTTTTCTCTTGGCTATTTAAGCGAAGTGGTCTAGTATTTCTTATTTAAAAATGGAATTTAACAGTAAAAACATACAGCTACAATACCAAGGTTTTTTGAATACAGGTTTCTTGTGGGAAAGCACTTTTTACGGTTTAGAGCAACTAGAGCTACCGGCAATTTCTACGGCAATATTCCAAGGAGAATTGACGAAAAACCCAAGATTAGGAAAACGAGTAGAATCATTTGTTTCGTGTTATTTACAGCAATTCGGAAACATTGAAATTGTTCATGAAAACATTCAAATACAGAAAGAAAAAATCACCATTGGAGAAATCGACTGTATTCTTACACAAGGTATTACACCTATTCACTTAGAGGTTATCTTTAAGTATTACTTATATGATAAATCTGTAGGATCTACAGAAATTGAACATTGGATTGGCCCAAATAGAAACGACTCTTTGGAACAGAAAATTGAAAAATTGAGTTGCAAACAATTGCCCTTATTATTTAAAGAGGAAACACAAAAATATGTAGCTATCGATGTTGCAACCATGCAACAAAAAGTGTTTTTTAAAGCACAATTGTTTGTTCCCTACACCAACCAGAATATCCAATTTGACCAACTAAATTCTGATTGCGTATCTGGGTTTTATCTTTATCAAAACGAGCTGTTGCAATTTGCTGATTGTAAATTCTACATTCCCATTAAAATTAATTGGCTGCTCGATCCGCATAAAAATGTAGATTGGCTGTCTTTTGAGATATTCAAAGAACAAACAGAACCACTATTGCTTTCTAAAAAATCTTCACTTTGTTGGATCAAAAAACCAAATGGAGAGCTTTCCAAATTCTTCTTAGTATTCTGGCAGACGCAGTCTAATTAGCATAACGTGTTTTGGTATTTTACTCAGATAGGTGCTGCATGCTTCCTTTTATCATTCCTACGCAGACAGAAATCCATTTAGATTTAGAATGCTATTAATGACTTTCTCAGCCTCATTACTAAGGGTTTTCATATTGTAGCAACCCCATAAACATTTCACGTTAAAATTTGCATCAACTATTCGTTTAAAATTCCCCACTTCTTCCCTATTTTTACACATTCAAAAACTGTTGATCCATGCCGCAAATGAAATTTCAAAACAACTTGGTTGCTACCTTAAAAAAATATTTTGGATACGATCATTTTCGCGATCAACAATTAGAAATCATAGAAACCGTTTTACAGCGTAAAGACTGTATGGTTATTATGCCAACTGGTGGTGGGAAATCGATTTGTTTTCAGTTACCTGCCTTGCATTTTGATGGCGTTACTTTGGTTGTTTCCCCATTAATTGCCTTAATGAAAGATCAGGTAGATGGCTTGAATGCAAACGGAATTATGGCTGCCTATTTTAACAGCAGTCAATCTAGTGATGAACATGCTACTATACTAGAAAGTATTCACCAGAAAAAATTAAAACTGCTATATGTTGCACCAGAGAGTTTGCGCATATTAGAGAATATCATTTCAGAAAAACACATTAGCTGCATCGCTGTTGATGAAGCACATTGTATTTCTTCATGGGGACATGATTTTCGCCCTTCTTATCAGCAATTGAGCTTCTTTAAGAAGTTATTACCCAATACACCAATAATTGCCTTAACCGCTACTGCTGATAAAGCAACACGTGAAGATATCTTAAATCAATTACACATTCCAAAAGCAACTCAATTCATTACTTCTTTTGATCGTAAAAACATCTCTCTAGAAGTGCGATTGGCAGACAAACGAGTGGCACAAATTATTCGTTTTATCAATAAGCGCAAGCAAGAATACGGAATTGTGTATTGTTTAAGTAGAAAAACAACTGAGCAATTAGCAGCGAAATTGTCTGTTAACGGAATTAAAGCCGCTGCTTATCACGCGGGATTGTCTTTTGACAAAAGAAGCCAGGTACAAGAAGATTTTATTTTTGATAAAATAAATGTGGTTTGTGCAACGGTGGCATTCGGAATGGGAATTGACAAATCGAATGTGCGTTGGGTGGTGCACTATAACATGCCTAAAAATCTGGAAGGATATTACCAAGAAATTGGTAGAGCTGGAAGGGATGGTTTAAAGTCCAATGCGTTGCTTTTTCATAGTTATGCCGATGTAATTCAATTGCGAAAATTCGCACAGGGTGCTAGTAATGAGGAAGTACAGATTGCAAAGTTAGACCGAATGAAGCAATTCACAGAAGCGACCACCTGTAGACGAAAAATATTGTTGAGTTATTTTGGCGAATTGCTTGCCGATAATTGTGGGAATTGTGATGTGTGCAAAAATCCACCACAGTTTTTTAACGGGACACTTATTGCTCAGAAAATACTATCTACCATTTACAGATTAAAAGAACAAGAAGCTTCAGGAACAGTGATTGACGTATTGCGTGGTGCAAATAATGCGGCGGTGAATGATAAAAACTATCAAACTATTTCTACCTACGGAATTGGGAAAGGAATTTCTTGGAAAGACTGGCAACAATACATCATTCAGTTAATTAACCAAGGATTTTGTGAAATAGCTTTTCATAAAAACAATAATTTACAGCTAACAGATTTTTCTAAAAAGGTATTATTTGATGGAGCCATTGTTCATTTAACAAAACCTGTTATTACCCAAGAAGTTACTCCGAAAGAGAAGAAAGCAAAAACGACTATTAAGAAAAAAAGCAACACCTTATTTGAAAAACTAAGAGCCTTACGCTATAAAATCTCTCTAGAAGAAAATATTCCGGCCTATTTGGTTTTTAATGATGCCACGCTAAAAGAAATAGAAAGAGAGCGACCAATGTCTGAAGCTGAATTTTTATTGATTAGTGGTGTCGGACAACGAAAAGCAGCAGTATATGGTGCTGAATTTATTGCAGAAGTAATTGCATTTATGGGCAGTAAAGTAATTAAAAAAACGAAGAAATCAGAAACCCATTTAGTGACCTACGAATTGTATAAATCTGGTTTAAGCATTGATGAAATCTCTATAGAACGCAAATTAAAATCACCAACAATATACTCTCATATTGCCCGGTTGTTTTTAGAAGGAAAAGACATTGCCATCTTTGACTTTGTTTCTAGAAAAGAAGTGGATTTTGTCCAAGAAGCTAAAAAGTCTTTGGACAGTCCAAAGACCTTAAAAGCCTACTTTGATTATTTTGATGAACAATTGGATTATTTCAAAATCCGATTGGCATTGAGTATTATTGAAAAAGAAGAAGACTAGTTCCTTAATTTTAAAATAGTGTCATTCCGAACGAAGCATGAAGAGGAATCTTGACAACTATAATTCTAGCTATAAGCGGGCAGATTTCTCAAGCGTAAAAACTCATTTCGAAATGACATCTAACACTACTTTTCTTCTTCACTATTGCTTTTGATAAAATCAGTATCTCTGGTATTTTTCTGCACTGTAATTGCGCCAAAAAGGCTCAATAAATAAGAAATTCCATAGAACCCTTTTTCACTTAATGCCAAGTCAGCATTTTTTAATCCGATAATTAATAAGAGTAAAGAGGCAATTACAATTACCCAACTTATTCCATAGTACATCTCACTTACTTTAATTTTCTCTACTTTATCTCGAACCACTTTTTGCAAAGAAATTACAGCATAAACTCCCATCAAAAGAATTGCGAAATAATATCCTTTTTCATTCAATTCCATTTTTGCATTCCACAATCCTATACAATAGGACAACAATCCTATAATTGAAACTCCCCAAGTTGCTCCAACATATGCTGAAGTTGGCTTGTAGTTCACTTCTTTGTTAACGCTATTTTCTATTCTTGTTTTGTTTGTTTCATCTTTTGCTGAAACTGTTGTTTGATATTTCATAATTTTTAGTTTAATAATTATGATACAAAATTGCGATAGACTTAAAGAGTAGGAAAAACAAAATCTCATTATTACTGACTACATAATATCAATAAATATAATATAAACCTATATTTACAAAGGACTAATAAATATATTACTGACGATATAATGATAAATTTAAAAGAGATATTAACTAGTTTCCCTGTAGACAAGCAACAAGAATTCATCTCTTTTTTGGAGAAAAAGAACAAAAGAACCGATGCTAAAAATAGTCAATTGACAAAACTTTTAATCTCTGATACCCATTCATTAAAAGAAATATGTTTCATTCTTTATCAATCAGAAAACAAAGTTGCTTATCATGCGTTGAGAAAACGTTTATTTCAATCTATTATAGATTTTACTGCCAGCACAAATCTAAAAGAAGAAAACTCTACAGACATACAATTAATTAAACTCATATTATCCGCAAGAACCTTTCTACAAAAGAAACAATATTCGGTTGGGTACAAGATCTTAGACAAAGCAGAAGTTATTGCAAAAGAACATCAATTGTTTACAATTCTGAATGAAATTTATCATTCTAAAATTCAGTATGCATACACTAGGCAATCCATAAATATTAACAAACTCATCAAAGATTTCAAAGAAAACCAACAGCAACATCTTTTAGAAGAAGAATTAAACATTGCCTATGCAAAAATTAGAAACACTCTAAACGAAGTACATCACCAAAACAAAGTGATTGATGTAAAAGCAATGATAGAAAAAGTACTTGAAGAACATGAAATAACAATCTCTAGTTCTTTTTCTTTTAAATCTCTGTATCAATTAATCCAAATAACAGCCATTTCATCATCTCAAAATCTAGAGTACTGGAACATTGAACCTTTTTTGATTGAGACCTATCAAGTTTTAAAAGATCACAAATCAAAAGACAAGCAATTATTTTATCATATTGAAATACTATACCAAATTTCTAATACTTTATTTAGGAATAAAAAGTTTACTGAATCTTTTAAATATCTTGAATTGATGCATATTCACATGCAACATAATACCAACAAGCACTTGAAAGAATTTAATTTAAAATATCATTTACTCCTTGCTTTAAATTACAATTACAACGGAAATCAAACGCTAGCAATTGAAACGTTAACTCCATTTACTTTAAAAAAGGACATTGATGTTATTTCTCAGCTAGACATCCACCTCTCTTTAATCGTATTTCATTTTCAACAACAAGAGCTTAAAAAAGCACAAAACTTGTTTTCTAGGTTTTACCATACAGATACTTGGTATATAGATAAAATTGGAATTGAATGGACTGTAAAGAAAAGTTTAATAGAGATTCTATTACAGATTGATTTAGGGAATATTGACCTTGTAGACTCTAGAATGTTAAGCTTTAAACGAAATTATTTAAAACACTTAAAAGAGCTAAAACAAGAAAGGGTTATCAACTATATAAAACTGGTTGAAACCTATTACAAAAACCCCGAAGTAATTACCTCTAATGAGTTTCTAGAGAAAGTAAAAAACTCTTTTGTATGGGGAGACAATCAAAAAGAAGATATATTTATGATGAGCTTCTTTGCCTGGTTAAAAGCAAAAATGACCAAACAAGATGTCTATTTGGTCACGTTAGATTTGGTAAATAGCTAAAATTATTTTTCTCTACTTTTTAAAACACCCACAACATCATTCAATTGAAACCCTTTTGCTTGTAACAATAGTAAATAATGAAACAACAAATCGGCACTTTCACTTAGAAACAAGTCATCATTGTTATCTTTTGCCTCAATGATAACTTCTACAGCCTCTTCTCCAACCTTTTGCGCTACTTTATTAATGCCACTTGCCACCAATGCCGCTACATACGATTTTGTGGTGTCAGCATCCGCAATTCGGTTTGCTATGGTTGTTTCTAAACTAGAAATAAACCCATAGGCATCTGTATTGGCTTCATTCCAACAGGTATCAGATCCTTTGTGACAGGTTGGCCCGGTTGGTTGTACTTGAATTAGCAAGGTATCGTTATCGCAATCTAATTTTAGATCAATTAACTCCAACGTATTACCACTTTCTTCTCCCTTTGTCCATAGCCTTTTTTTCGTTCTAGAAAAAAAAGTAACTAGTTTCGTTGCTATCGTTTTATCAAATGCTTCTTGATTCATGTATCCCAACATCAATACTTTTTTTGTAGCGCTATCTTGAATAATTGCTGGAACAAGTCCGTCGTTGTTTTTTTTAAAGTCTATGTTCATTTTTATGTCATTCCTGTGTAAACAGGAATCTATTTTAATTTATTACTTGGTTTTTGGTTTCCTGCCTTCGCAGGAATGACAATTCGTTTTATGTCAGTTCGAGTCATTTCAATTGTTGTTGCAATTGTATCGAGAACTTTTCAACTACTTCTCAATACAATTTTTCGTTCCTCAAAATCACTCGAAGTGCCATTTTATTTACAATCGCACTGGAATATGATTCCGTTGTAACTCTTGTTTTAATTCGTTTATTTCTATTTCTTTAAAATGGAAAACACTTGCTGCCAAGGCAGCATCTGCCTTCCCTTTGATAAAAGCATCTGTAAAATGCTGTATATTTCCTGCACCTCCTGAAGCAATAATTGGAATGTTAACCAACGAAGATAATTTTGCCAATGCTTCGTTTGCGAAGCCCTCTTTGGTCCCATCGTTTTCCATTGAGGTAAATAGTATCTCTCCTGCTCCTCGTTGCTCCACTTCTCTTGCCCAATCAAACAAGTTGAGTTCTGTTGGTGTTTTTCCACCAACCAAATGCACAGTCCAATTGCCTTTAACACGTTTCGCATCAATAGCAACCGTAATACACTGGCTACCAAACTTACTTGCTAGGTCGTTGATCAATTGCGGATTTTTCACTGCGGATGAATTGATAGAAACCTTATCTGCTCCAGAATTTAGTAATAGCGTAACATCTTCTACAGAAGAAATTCCACCACCAACAGTGAATGGAATATTTACCTGTTCTGCTACTTTCAACACCAATTCAATGAGCGTTTTTCGTTTTTCTTCGGTTGCAGAAATATCTAAAAACACCAATTCGTCTGCGCCCTCTTTTGCATAGATTTTTGCCAACTCAACTGGATCTCCAGCATCGCGTAAATTGACAAAATTGATTCCTTTAACGGTTCTTCCATTTTTGATATCTAGGCATGGAATAATTCTTTTTGTGAACATATTACTAATGTTAATTTTTAAATAGTATGATATTAAACGTTTATTTTTTTTCCTTTGATTATTCTTTGCAGTATTAATTGAAGCAACGATTATTGCTAATAGTTCTCTACTCTCAGATTTTAATTTAATAATCTCTTCTATATTTTTATTTTGTATCTCTTCAAATAACTCCAACCAATACATACTTTCATCCACTTCTTCTTCAACAATTTTCAATTTATTTATAAAATCTGCAGTCGATTTAGCTCTTTGTGCTGCTCTATAATTTGCACCTACAGAACTCGAACTTCTTATTAATTGATTTACATATGCATTAAATTCTCTTGATTTAGGCATTTTAGCACAAAACCTCCAAGTATCAATAGCAAATTGTTTTGTTCTTTTTATTAATTCGTTTTTCATGTTTTTTTATCCTTACTTCTACAATTTCATATTTAACTTTTAATATCTAATATATAGGCTTCCAATTCTTTCAATGAAATTCTATTTTCATAAATCGCTTTTCCAATAATGACTCCTTCGCAGCCCATTGCTGCTAGTTTCGGAATTTCATCAAAGGTTGATATTCCGCCAGAAGCGATTAATTTTAAGCTGTTAGTTGTCTCCTCGAGCGCAGTCGAGAGGTCATTGGTTTTTGACCGATTTCGAACTGACATTTTACATTCTCTTATAATGTCTTGATACAACTCAAAAGAAGGCCCAGAAAGCATTCCATCTTTAGCGATATCTGTAGAAATCACATATTCCACTCCTTCTTTCAGATAGTTTTGAATAAACGGAATAATCTCTTCTGTACTTTCTTCTAACCAACCATTGGTGGCTATTTTCCCATTGTTTGCATCTGCTCCTAAAATAACTTTATCAGATCCATAGTTTGCAATCCATTCTTTAAATAGCATTGGATTTTTTACTGCAATACTACCTCCAGTAATTTGGCTGGCACCAGAGTTGAATGCTATTTTCACATCTTCATCGGCCTTCAAGCCACCTCCAAAATCTATGTGTAAATTGGTTCTTGAAGCAATGCTATCTAATACTTTATAGTTGATGATTTTACTCGCTTTTGCACCATCTAAATCTACCAAGTGTAAATATTCAATTCCTGCTTGCTCAAACTCTTTGGCAACTTCCAATGGACTCTCATTGTAAATTTTTTTGGTATTATAATCTCCTTTTGAGAGGCGCACACATTTTCCGTCTATAATATCTATTGCTGGTATAATTCTCATAAAAAAGTGTTTTGTTGTTGGTTTTTTGTTGTTAGTGCCAAAAAATTCTTTAATACTTGCTCCCCTAGTTCACTGCTTTTTTCTGGATGAAATTGCACCCCATAAAAATTGTCTTTTCGCAACGCAGAAGCATACTCTACTCCGTAATTTGTACTTGCAATTTGGGCGTCACAGCACTCTGCATAGTAACTGTGTACCATATACATAAATGCGGATTCATCTATCCCATTAAACAAACTTGATTGTAAGTTTGAAATTGTATTCCAGCTTATTTGCGGGACTTTTACTTCGTTTGTGAATCTTTTTACTCTAGTAGTAAAAATCCCCAATCCGTTGGTATTATTCTCCTCAGTAAAATCACACAACAATTGCATTCCCAAGCAAATTCCTAATACAGGTTGTTTCAATGTCGGAATAATTTTATCCAACCCTGATTCTTTGAGTTTTTGCATTGCTGAACTTGCTTCGCCAACACCGGGGAAAATAACTTTATCTGCAGCTTTAATTTCTTCTATATTACTAGAAAGCACGGCTTCTACACCTAATCTTTTAAAAGCAAACTGAATGCTTTTAATATTTCCTGCTCCGTAATCTATAATAATGATTCTCATAATAGTTTTTAATTCTGTTTCTTATCCCCATGTAAATGGGAGTCAATTTCAACAATGAGATTCCGCATCACGTACGGAATGACAGTATATTTTACAACATTCCTTTTGTAGATGGTAAAATCATTTTCTCTGTATCTCTTTTTACAGCTACTTTAATGGCTTTTGCAAAGGCCTTAAAAATGGCTTCTATTTTGTGGTGTTCATTGGTTCCTGCTGCTTTGATATTCAAATTACATTTAGCACCATCGGTAAACGATTTAAAAAAGTGGTAAAACATTTCTGTTGGCATTTTACCGATCATTTCACGTTTAAAATCTGCTTCCCACACCAACCAGTTTCTTCCGCCAAAATCTAATGCTACCTGCGCCAAACAATCATCCATTGGCAAACAAAAACCATAGCGTTCAATGCCTAATTTATTTGCCAAAGCTGTATTGAACACTTCTCCTAAAGCGATTGCTGTGTCTTCAATAGTGTGGTGTTCATCTACTTCTAAATCGCCTTGTACCTGGATGTTTAAATCGAGTTGTCCGTGACGTGCAATCTGGTCTAACATGTGATCAAAAAAAGCAATTCCTGTGTCAATCTCACTTTTTCCCGTTCCGTCTAAGTTCAGATCAATTTTGATTTTGGTTTCGTTGGTGTTCCTCTCTAAACTAGCGGTTCTTTCATCTAGTTTTAAAAATTCATAAATGGCTTTCCAAGAAGCTGTTTTCAATACCTGTGTCTCATTTTTATAGTTCAATTCAGCATCTGAGCTAAGTAGAATTCCTTTTGCATTTAAATTATCTGCCAACTCAATATCCGTTAAACGGTCTCCAATAACAAATGAGTTTTCTAAATCATAATTACCCGTTAAATACTTTGTTAACAGTCCTGTTCTTGGTTTTCTATTTGGCGATTTTGCTTCGGGAAAAGAGTCATCGATTAGTACATTCTTAAATTCAACCCCTTCGTTTTTAAAGGCCTGAATCACCTTATTCTGTGCTGGCCAAAAGGTTTCTATCGGAAAAGAAGCTGTACCCAAGCCATCTTGGTTGGTTACCATTACCAATTCGAAATCTAGTTCTTCTGCTATTTTACTCAACCAGCTAAAAACACCTGGATAGAATTCTAACTTTTCTAAACTATCTAATTGATAATCGACTGGCGGTTCTATTGCTAAGGTTCCGTCTCTATCTATAAATACTACTTTTTTCTTCATATTACTACTGTCATTCCCGTGAAAACGGGAATCTATTTTAATTTAATGTTAGCCACGGAATGGATTCCTGCCTATGCAGGAATGACATTATGGTATTTATTTATTTATTCTTTTCAATATCAAATTTTATAATTTCCTGAAACAAGTTCAGAATTTCGAAATTGATTGAAAGCTTTCAATTAATTTCTCATTCTCCATTTCGGTTCCAACACTAACTCGCAAGCAGTTTTCACATAAAGGTTGATTCGACCTATTTCTAACTACAATTCCTGTTTTTATTAGTTGCTGATATCTCTTTGTTGCGTTGTCAACCTTGATGAGTAAAAAATTGGCATCTGATGGAACTATTCTTTCAATAAAATCAATCTCTCTTAATGCAACCATCAAGCCCTCCTTTTGTGTTTTTATTCGTTGAATCTCATTTTGTATATTTTCTTTAGCAGTCAATCTATCAATTGCTTTTTGCTGGGTCAATGCATTTACATTATAAGGCGGTTTTATACTGTTTAAAACGCTGATAATTTCTTTTGAGGCATAACAAACCCCCAATCGAATTCCTGCCATTCCATAAGCTTTAGACATGGTTTGGGTGATGATTAAGTTTGGAAATTCCTCCAAACGATTCAACCAGCTTTCTTCTTCAGAAAAATCGATATATGCTTCATCAAGCACCACAATTCCTTTAAACTGTCTTACTAATTTTTCTACTTGCACTCTAGAGAAACTATTGCCTGTTGGATTGTTTGGCGAACACAAACACAAGAGTTTACTTTGTTGATTTGCAGCCAATAAAATGGTTTGTGTCTTTGGCTGAAAATTGGCGGTGAGCTGTACTTCTATTACATCAATAGCATTGATGTCTGCCAATACTTTATACATACCGTAAGTTGGTGGTAAAATGATAATATTGTCTTTATTTGGTTCACAGAATGCTCTAAAAATCAAATCCAACACTTCATCACTTCCATTACCAAGCAACATATTTTTTGTAGATACTTCTTTTATCTCAGACAATAATTGTTTTACTTTTAATTGCTTAGGATCTGGATATCGATTTACGCCATTTTCAAATGGGTTTTCATTGGCATCTAAAAACACTAACTCAGAATTGGCTTCTGTAAACTCATCTCTAGCCGAAGAATACGCTTGGATGTTTTTGATATTTTCTCTTAGTAAATTTTGAAGAATTGAATCTGCTTTCATAATAAGATCTCTAGGTGACATTTTAATTATTAATTTCTTTTAATCGTATGGATACTGCATTTTTGTGTGCTTGTAAACCTTCTGCTTCTGCCATGGTCTCTATTGCACTACCAATGTTCTGTAAACCTAGTTTTGATATTTTCTGAAAAGTGATACACTTTAAAAAACTGTCTAGATTGACACCCGAATAAGCTTTCGAAAATCCGTTAGTTGGCAATGTATGGTTCGTTCCTGAAGCATAATCTCCTGCGCTTTCTGGTGTATAATTCCCTATAAAAACAGATCCAGCATTTTCAATGTTATCAATAAAATAATCTTCGCTTTCTGAACATATAATAAAGTGTTCTGGAGCATATTCGTTTATCAGCTCTACTGCGGTTTCTTTATTTTCAACATAAATGAACCTTGAGTTAGAAATAGCTTGAGCTGCGATTTCTTTTCTAGGCAGCTTACTGAGTTGCTTTTGTACCGCACTCATAACCGATTCTATAATTTCTTTTGAAGTTGATACTAAGAGTACTTGACTATCTACTCCGTGTTCTGCCTGACTTAATACATCGGATGCTACAAATGCTGCATTTGCAGCATCGTCTGCAAAGACTAACAATTCACTTGGGCCAGCCGGCATATCAATAGCGACTCCAAATTTAGTTGCTAGCTGTTTTGCTACTGTTACAAATTGATTTCCTGGTCCAAATATTTTTGACACTTTCGGAATGGTTTCTGTTCCAAAGGTCATTGCTGCAATGGCTTGAATTCCGCCAACTTTAAAAACTTTTGTCACTCCGCATAAATTAGCTACATATACAATTGCTGGATTGATATTCCCATTGATATCTGGAGGAGAACACAGCACTATTTCTTTACATCCAGCAATTTTAGCCGGAATGGCCAACATTAAAACTGTAGAAAACAACGGAGCTGTTCCGCCAGGAATGTACAATCCAATGTTGGTAATCGGTCTTTTCTCTTGCCAACATTGCACGCCTTCTGTTGTTTCCACAACAACTTTCCCTGTTTTTTGTGCGTTGTGAAATTTCTCAATATTAGATGCCGCAACCGCAATTGCTTTCTTTAACGCTTCTGAAACCAACTGACATGCTTCTTCCATTTCATTTTCAGAAACCAAGAATGTATTCAACTCAACATTGTCAAATTGCTTGGTGAATTTAGAAATTGCAACATCACCTTTAGCTTTCACACTTTCAAACACCTCATTCACAACATCTTCAATATCGTTTACCGTTTGTGTTGGCCGCTGTAAAATTGGTTGCCAATCTTTTCTATTTGGGTTTGTTATTATCTTCATATTGTATTCATTATATCAATTTATGAGATTCCTGCCTTCGTAGGAATGACAATTTATTAGAGCACCATTTTTTCTATTGGACAGACTAAAATCCCTTCTGCTCCTTTTTCCTTTAGCAAATCAATAATTTCCCAGAATTGATTTTTCGGAATTACTGAATGCACAGAACTCCAACCTTCTTTGGCCAATGGCAACACTGTTGGGCTTTTCATTCCTGGCAAAACATTGATAATTTCTTCTAGCTTATCATTTGGTGCATTTAGCAATACATATTTAGAGTTTCTTCCTTTTAAAACAGCTTGTATTCTAAACTGCAACGTATCTACAAATTGTTGTTTTTCTTCAGTAATACTAGGTGAAACCGCCAATACTGCTTCTGAGTTCAATAACAATTCAACTTCTTTTAAATTGTTCTTAAATAGTGTTGATCCACTTGAAACTATATCACATATACCATCTGCCAAGCCAATATTTGGTGCAATTTCAACAGAGCCATTTATGATGTGAATCTGAGTATCAACTCCTCTATTTAATAAGTATTTTTGTACGGTGTTCGGGTATGAAGTGGCAATTTTTTTCCCATTGAAATAGTTTATATCTTGATATTCTTCTCCTTTTGGAATGGCTAAAGACACTTTGCATTTCGAAAACCCTAATTTTTCTACAATTCCGATATCTTCTCCTTTTTCTATCAGTACATTTTCTCCAATAATGGCAATATCAACTACGCCATCACGTAAATACTGTGGAATGTCTCCGTTACGCAAATAGAAAACTTCCAATGGAAAGTTACTGGCCGTTGCCTTTAATTGCTCTTTTCCATTGTCGATGGAAATTCCACAATCCTTTAAAATTTGTAAGGAATCTTGATTTAATCTTCCTGATTTTTGAATGGCTATTCTTAATTTACTCATGTTTTTGTTAAAGTGTTTGAGTAAACCGAAGAGAAAATCTTGTGTAAGAAAAAACCCGTTTGATTTACTCAAACGGGTTTAAAATATATGTTGTTTTTATTCAATACATTTTCAGTTCGCTTGAGTGCAACTATGAAAATGATGATGATGGTTTTGAATAAAAGTCATGTCTTGTTTTTTGATGCTACAAATATTTGTCATTTCTTTTCAAATATCCTAATGTTTTTTTTAAAAAAACAAAATTTTAAAATTAAGACGAGATTTAAACAATTAGTATCTTTTAATAATCATACATTTGAGAGGTATCATAAATTCTAAAATACTATGAAAATTAAAACAATTGTATTCTTTGTTGCAGTATTATTTGCTGTAAACTTCCAAGCAACAGCCCAAGACAGCACTGCTAAACTTTTAGAAAAAGCACAAATAGAAGCTAAAAAAACAGGTAAAAAAATCTTTGTAAAATTTGAGGCTTCTTGGTGTGGATGGTGCCATAGAATGACAAAAAACATGAAAGCCGAAAGCACAAAAAGGTTCTTTGAAGAAAACTTTATTCTTGTTCCCGTAGTGGTTAAGGAATCTGAGAAGAATATAAAACTAGAAAACCCTGGTGGTGAAGATTTGATTAAAAAATACAACAATGGAAATAGCCGTGTTGGTTTGCCTTTTTGGTTTATACTTGACAGCGATTTAAAAATGGTTGCAGATTCTTATAACGCTAAGAAACAAAATCTAGGCTGTCCGGCAAGTCCTGAAGAAGTGGAAGTATTTATACAAAAACTACGTAAACATGTTCCTCAATTTAGGAGTACTGATGCTGACATGATCAGAAAACAATTTGTAAAGAAAAAATAAGCCTCCAAACGTTGTTTGAAGGCTTATTTATATTTAAAGCAATATCTCTAAGCAATGCTCATCAATTAAATAGGTTTTTTTTCATTGATTGTCTCTAGTATCAGCTTTCTTTTTTTACAATGGTATAAAATTTGTTAAGAATGAAAACTAAGAATTAAAGCTCCTTTTAAAAAAACGCGATGAAACAACGAACAAAACACCATTATTTTCTTCTTTATAGTATATTATTTTCATTTTTCTCTTGCATACAGTTTGAGAATAATGAGTCTTGTTTAGACTATATAACAACCACAGCGATCACTGGCGTAGAAAGCGTAAAACTGAACACCTCACAGACAACTACCTATGAGTTTTTAAATAATTGTAATTCTTACGCAACCGTATTGTATGTGAAAATTGATGGAGAAAATAAAACGGAATTTCGTATTGAAGGAATTACAGAAAACAGTGAAATATTGGAAAAAGGAACCTCCTTTTCCATCATATTTACACCTAGAACAGCTGGTGATAAAAAGGCAACCATTTTTATAAAAACGAATGTTTCGGATTTTGTCTTTTACATGAATGGCAAAGGAATATACTGATAATTAATTTTCGATTATCCGTAGGGCCTGAAAAGTTCATTCATTACACCCCTATAAAACCTTAAGTGGGGTAAACAAAAATTCACCGTATTATCTCTTTTAAATAAGTGTCTCTAAATAATGTTCATCAATTAAATAAGCTTTTTTCAAGTCCGAAATCTTACTTTCCAACTTCGTGGCATCACTAATTTTTGATGATTTTGTCCCAACCAACATCACGTTTTTACGGGTATGCTCGTTGCTTATAAATTCAAATACTTTGGTATTGTAATTGTGTTTTTCTAAAATTAAAGCTCTAATGGTATCTGTCACCATTTCAAACTGACGTTCTTTGAATATTCCGTATTTTAATAACGGACTCTCCTGCTCTTTTCCTTTTACTTGTTGACGGATTTGTTTGTGACAACAAGGTGCACAAATAATCAGTTCTGATTTCGAAACCAAGCCTTTATAAATGGCATCATCGGTAGCGGTATCACAGGCATGCAATGCTATTAAAATATCTATTTTAGTATTGTCGTATTCTTGAATGGGTTGTGCTACAAATGACAGGTTTTTAAACTCAGATTTAGCAGCAATATTAGTACAGTAATCAACCAGCTCTTCACGCAATTCGATTCCCGTTACTGTAGCATTGAACTTCTTAGTATTAACCAAATAATCATACAAAGCAAAGGTTAAATAGCCTTTCCCAGAACCCATATCAACTATATTGATCTGTTTTGGTAATTTGGTCGATTTTAATAAACCTTCAATAATTTCTAAATACTTATTGATTTGACGGTATTTATCTGCCATTTTATGAATGACCTTTCCATTTGCATCTGTAATGCCTAAATGGTGTAAATAACTTCCTGCTTCCGCTAAACGCTCCTTAGGTTTATCGTGTGTTTCAGGTAATTTATTTTTAAAGCTTGCTGTATTTTCTTTGTAGGTAACTTTCTTCTTTTTAGAAACAAAAACTAACAAATCATTCGCCAATGTAAACAAGGTTGCAGCTCTAAAGTTTTCTATTAACAACACTTCTAATTCAGCAATTGCTTCTTGTAGTGTGTAGTTTTTCACTTTATCATTGGTAGCATAATGATAGGTGAATTGCAAAAGTTCAGCATCTTTAATTCTAATCAAGCGCACATAGACATTAGGCAACTCATCATTTTTTCGAATCGGCTTACTTAAGGTTAGCTTTACAAAGTTAGTGTCTATTACACTTTGACCTAGGGCTTCATTTAATTGTTGAAAATTATTCATATAGCAAAAATAAGCGACTGTTTATTGTTTTTGTGGATGTTCGGGCAATTTATTTCTAAAACTTGGAGCAGTATCTCTACAAGAAACTTGTTTCTTTTTAGAAACCATGACTAACAAATCATAACTCAATGTAAACAAGGTTCCAGATCTAAAAGAATCCATCAATAATTTCTCTAGTTCAACAGTAGCCTCTTGTAAAGAAAATCGCTTGTATTCATTATTCTCTGCATATCGATATTTGATTTCAAAGACTTCCTTACCATCAACCACTAATAAACGCACATAGGCATTTAAAAAGCCTTCACTTTTCTTGATTGGTTTACTTAGGGTTAGTTTTACAAACTCATCATCTCCAACGCTTTGTTGTAAGGCTTCAAAAAATTCTTTAAAATTACTCATAAGGCAAAGATAATAAGGAATAGGTAGATAACTAAAACTGTTGGCAACTCTTTCTGATAAAATTACATTCGCCATTTTTCTTGAATCTGCATAAAATTATGCATCTACCTGGATAATACTATTATCATTTTAGTATATTCGTAATAGAAATTGCGAACAGTCAACAAAAAGTATGTTGCAAAAAACAAAAACCTATAAACTGTATTTTTAAACTTAAAGACCAATGTTTAATAGGTTCTTAGGTAATTGACATACATGCAGATATACTGTAATTGCAATATATATTAAGTTACCTTTAATGCAATGAAAAAAGAAAGTTTATTAAACGAAATTATTTTAAGAGTTTCTAGAATAGCAATAGTAATTCTTTTAAGTTTTCTACTTTATCCACATTTGA
>Ga0209395_1001451_pt1 | contig 33168 bp, 23 predicted proteins | sample GOMGulsemesocosm_3_FD_184635 | JGI IMG/M metagenome (GOLD analysis project Ga0209395, IMG submission 184635) | Methane-oxidizing microbial communities from mesocosms in the Gulf of Mexico - GOM9D Gulf of Mexico (SPAdes) (version 2) | ecosystem: Environmental > Aquatic > Marine > Cold seeps...
ACGATCTAATGTCTGAAAAAAATAAAATATTATTTGCTGGCGACCCTCATGGCTGTTTTGCGAATGTCATATCAGCTGTCTTTAAATACAAACCAGCCGCTATCATCCTTTTGGGTGATTACAACCTAGAGGCGCCTTTAGAAAAATATCTTGAGTCGATTATCGGGCTTACAAAAGTTTTCTGGATTCCTGGTAATCATGATTTCGATTCAATTGGTGAATATGAAAATCTGTATTTTTCAGCTCTCAGTTATAACAACATTCATTTGAAAGTTATTGAAATAGAAGGTTTGAGAATAGCCGGTCTAGGAGGGATTTTTATGGGCAGAAATTGGCGACCAGGCGAATTACCAAAATGGGAAAGCAAGAAGCATTGGCTCAAGTGCAAACCAAGTAATGTAAAGAAAATTCCATTGCATCTGGAACATTCAATATGGCATCACGAATATCAAAAAATGAAAGCTCAGATTAAAGCAGATATCTTAGTTACTCATGAAGCGCCAAGCTGCCATCGGCATGGCTATAAAGCACTTGATGGCTTGGCTGAAGCAATAGGTGCCAAACATATTTTTCATGGTCATCATCATAAATATTACCAAGATAAGTTAAGCAACGGCATCAGCGTGACAGGTACATCAATCGGCGGCATAGCAAATCTAGCCGGTGAAGAGCTAATAGCAAGAATAGGTAATTAAAACATGAAAATATTTTTAGCAAGTGACATACATACAGAACATTCAAACAGTTCATTTGATCCCGCTCTTTACTATGAGCAATTAGACTTTGATTATCCTGACGATGCTGATGTAGTCGTGCTCGCAGGTGACATTGGTGAATGGATCAATGGTATTGAATGGGCTCGGCATCGCTTTAAAAACAAAGAAATAATATATGTGGCTGGTAATCATGAATATTATGATTGTGACTTATCAATTATTGATGAAATGCGCTTAAAAGCTAAGGAATTAGATATTCACTTTCTTGAAAATGACGCAGTGATAATCAACAACGTGAGATTTCTTGGCTGCACACTTTGGACAGATTTTAATCGCTATTCACATACAGAAATAGCAAAATCTTGGAGTGAGATGAGTGATTTTAAATATATCAGATGTGTGGATTGGTGGGCTAATTCTATAAACAGAGAAAGAGCTTTGTCGCTAACTGAATTAGATAGCCAATACGGTTCTGATCCTGATCTTTTCTCGCCTACTGTCGCATATTTACTGCACAGGAAATCAATCGAATGGCTGAGCAATATGTTCAATAAGGTGCATAATGGAAAGACAGTTGTAGTGACGCATCATTGCCCGACCATGCGCCATACAAGTAATTCTGCCTATGGTTCAAATCTTGAAAAATTTATATCTAATAGGGCGAATAAAATCGATCTTTGGCTGCATGGGCACATACATCAATCAGTTGATTATGAGGTGGCTGGAGTGAGAATAGCGAGTAATCCACGCGGATATCCAAGCGATCATCATTTGAATAAAAACTTCAGCGAAGAGAAGTTATTATGTCTGTAGTAATGCCACGCTTTTTAGATGTAGAAGCAAGCAGTTTATCTATGGACAGCTACCCAATCGAAGTTGCATGGTCAGATAACCAAGGTAAAATTGAGAGTCATCTAATCAATCCTTATTGCGTTGATTATTGGGATGACTGGGATTATAACGCGCAACAAATACACAGTATCAGCAGAAAACAATTGCGTGAAGAAGGTATTTCTCCACAAAAACTTTGTCACAGAATGAATAGCTCTATTGCTATAGGTGAAATTATCTATGCAGATGGCGGGCCTTTTGACAAAAACTGGATTGATGTCCTGTTTCAAGAAGGAACACAACTTGGCTATGCAAAATTCGATATCGTTCATAGCGATGCAGTGATGTTGCCACTCTTGCAAAAAATAGAAACCGATGAAAAGAAGTGTTGGCAGCTGTATGAGAGTTTAAAGCTTGAAGCAAGAAAAATGGTGGATGGCAGACACCGAGCCAAGGTTGATGTTCAATATTTGATAGAGCTTTATAAGTTGTGCATCTCAGTTACGCATATTTTATAAATAGACTACAAATATTTATAGTGGTTACTCATGTAATAGGTAATGAGAATGGATGGATGGATGGATGGATGAAATAAATAACTCTAAACAGCTTAATAAGTAGGTAACTATATTTATTCTAACATTTGGAAGTGAGGCTTTAGCCTCGCCTGAACTTGCGAGGCTAAAGCCTCACTTCCAAAAATGTTTTAATTCAAATTGTTAGGATAATTTTAAACACTTACTTACACACAAGCAGGAAGTCACTAGACCTGAAATGAAACTTTATTAATAATTGGGGCTTATCAACTTGATATTAACCCTGATCTAACAAATTTATCTCTTGATGACTTAATTATTCAATTTCAAGAAGTCGATAGACAGTATCACTTGTTGAAAGCAAGGAACCCTGTGAGTAGGGTGTTTATTACCTAGGTTGAAAGATAGTTATCGACCCACAATGGTCAGTCGTTATAAGCTAGTTTTAACATCTGTATTCGTTAATCTTAAGTATTCCTGAATGCAATTAGTGAACGATTCTATATAAAAATTAACCGTGTAAAAACCATGACACGGGCGTTTTTTGCATAGGTTGCATTATGCTAGGTTCTTATTAGTTAATAAATCTGAAACCAAGACTTCTAGTGTTGCTGCTGCGCTTCCTATCTCTTTAAATGTTGGAGTTGGAATGTTGCCATGAACTAGGTCACTTCTTAAATTATAACAATAGGTAAAAAACTTTTCTGCAGTCTTATCTGCATATATTGTATTTCCTAATTGTTTATTTATAAGACGTTTACATGATTGATTTATTGATTCTTTTTTTAGCCACCGAAGACTACCAATAATAGAGTTTTTTTCATTTTCCTCTAGCTCAGATGATTTTGTTTCTTGTATTAGAGATGTTATATGATTTGTAGCTTCAGTTGATCTGGGTGCTAATTCAATGAGTGCTTCTACTGCCATAACCAATAAAAGAAACCAACTATCAGCTTTGGGTTGAAAAAATGATCCATTAAACAAGCTATATGCTAGTAAATCACGCTTGGTGATTGTTGGTTTTTTTTTGATGGCATTTGTGAAGGCTAGCATGAATGATTCTAAAGTTGTTCCGCGTACCAAGTCTCCATTCATTGATACAAAACGAATTTCTTGATCGGATTGATAAGTCATCAAACCGTGAATGTTATTTAATACTTTTCGATTAAATAGTTTTTCAGCCCATTTTAATCCATAACCAGTAAACATTCCTTTTGCTGCACGGTCTCCAAAATCTGCACCAACTCGAACACTTGCCAAAGCAACCATTAATGCATTTTGAAACTCAATTCCAGCAATATTTGCTTCATCAATTGAATCATAGCCAGTACCTATTAGAGCTAATTGATCTGATTCTTTAATCGTAAGCTCATCTTTGCGGGCACGGAGGGCAATAGATAGCTGCTCGTTATTTGTTGGAATCAATAATTTATTTAAATTGCACTCTATTGTATCTGTTGGTGAACGGTTGATTCGAATTCGAAATGAATATGTCAAAATATTTCCTTTTTATTTAACAAAATAATTCTAACCATTATCTATTTTAAAAACTATTGCTGGTTTCCAATGTAAGTCAGCCACGATTTAGAGAGGTTATGAATTAGTTTTACAGCTTCATTATATTTCATTGTTTTTTTAGGTGGATCGCCTTGATCTTTACCATGACGTCCATGAATACCAAGGATTTTATAACTATTGGCTGTTCCAGTGAACTTCTTAGCATCGCTTTTTGTAATCCAGCCAAAATTATAAATATCTTCATTGGCTTCACTTTTAACAAGCTCAAATAGAAGGTAGAGTTCTGACCATGTCAGGTTTGTTCTTCCTGCAATAACTATGGCATCATGAGCTTTCATTGAGCTTAAAGCAGCTTTGATAAGAGGATCAGCCGCTGCTTCTCTTGAATCAGGCTGAACTTTGTTTCCAATAATACATTGAATATTTCCTGCTTTACATCGCGTCTCTGCAAACCCAAGAGCGACAACAGTACTTATAATATTACACGATGAATCAACGCCAAAAAGCTTGTCTGATAGACTAATTGAACGAAAACTTGGACTTAAGAGCTTACCAATACCATTCATTAAATCTACTTGTTGTTCAGCAAGTTCACGAACAGGTTTATAGTCTTCACCAACAATTGATGTAGGTATTGCTATAACATAGTTTTCTTTATAACTAGTTACATGAATTGATTGATCTGATAACCAGAAAGGAAAATCCTCTAAATCGAACGTATGCCCTATAAGGGGAATATACCAATATGCTATTTTCTTAGCTTTATTCATATTTTTAATCCGACACTAACTAAAGGAAGTTTAACAAATAAAAAAGGGGGTAATACTTGTTTGTTGAAACTGAGTTTTATTAACAACTTCGCATTATGACTCATTATGATGAATCACTTCGTTAGATTTAGTTAATATAATTTTTTGAGATGCTTTAGAAGCATTAAAACAGGCACGTAATTTGGTTTATTTTAATCCACATAAAAATTGAACAAATGCCTGCTAATGGCTGACTGTACTCATTCAAATAAAGTAAGAAATGTTCTTGATGAATAATACTCAATAGGCGCTATCGACCCAATGCAGCCTTTCTTTCAATAAACTTACATTAAAGCACTCAATATTTCTTTATCATTTAATAATGTTTCAAGCTTTTTCTTAAATACTAAAGGGATAGCTTGTTTTGCATGACTAGCAGGATCCCAAAAACTCCCCCCCAAATTATCCTTACCGTTAAGTGTTTTCTCTACAATGACCCTCCCTGTATTATCTAATACCTTTAATACCACATCGTAAATTAAAGTGGTATTTTGAAATGTATCACTTTTCCATTTGCTCAACACCAAAAGTAATGAACGATGAGCATATGTGTTGCTCATAATCGATATAGCATCATTTATAGAATCAGAGTAATTTATAATTAGAGGTGTTACATCAACTCCATGATTCCTTAATGAATGCTCAAGTGTAGTTGTAATATCCTCTGCTAAAGATTTTCCGCTTACAGTAGTTACATCAAATGGGTTTCCGTAGCCTCCTCTTTGTAGACCAACAAAATCAGGATCCTTATTTTCATTCCTGATATAGCTTCGATGGTCAAGTGTAGCTACTAATAATTTTGTTGTTTCCTTTCCATTAAAATCAACATTAACATTATGATATGGGTGCTTGTTACCAACCGCACATCCATTAAGTACGATAAAAAAAGTTATCAAAACGATATAGCTTAAAGTTTTGCTCATTATGTTTTTCCTAATTGAATGCTAACAAGTTATTGTCTAGGGGCTGCTTATCATACGCGCTAATTTTTATGTTAGGGCAATGAATACTATGAAAACCAGTAACACTAAACGAGTTAAGATACATTAATTCAAGATAAATAGGTCAGCCAATCGATGAATTATCAAAGTGGTATTGATTTTAATAAAAAAATGACCTGAAAAAACCGCACCGCTTATTTGTAGTCGCTATTGATTTTTTTAGGAGTTTTAATGTTTTTTATATGCATCAAGCGGTAAACCTCTTTCACCAGAAATACTGAGAATATTACATATAATTTCAAAGTATTTAGGCTGTATACCTTTTATTTCTTTATGCTTTCCATGATTATTAAGTGAGCGGATGGTTTTAAATTCACCCCACCTATTGTTTACGGATATCAGTTTATTAACTTCAAAATGTTTAGTAAATCCGCTTTCTCGATAAATTTTAATGTATTTATTGATCTCTGTAGCTTCAGAAGATGAAAGAAACTCTCCTCTTAACACTGTTTCAGAAAATAGTTTTTTATCCGAATATTCTTGGTACAACAGAGCCTTTTTGGTGAATCCATCAGCTCCTCCTACCACAAGTAATTGTAATTCATGCCATGATAGCTTTGAGATATTGGTAATATGAATTGTACTTTTTCTGCTTTTGCGGTTTGTTACCTGTACTATTTCATTAATAGCAAAGTTGGCAATTTTTCTATATAGACTTACATCATACTCAATTTTCACGGTTAATCCTTATGCAGAAGCATAATAGCTTTGTCCGAGTAAATTTTCCTTGTTATGTTTAAATTATTCACGCCAAGTCATTGTGATTTTTTCAAGAACTGTACCTGCTCTTCTTGAAGTTTATTACCTATTTTTTTGATTACTTTGGGAATCCATTTATCGTAATCGCCGCTTGTTGTCATTTTAGTGCTTACCTTTATGTGGTGATCCATTTTTACAATCGCTACTTCGTTCATGTCGAGTTTATAATAAGATTCTGAGGCACCTGGTGCGTACGCTGGGAGAGGTATATCTTTATAAAACTCATTAAATATCTGTTCTAAATTGTTCAAATTTAATCTCTCAAAAGACTTGTCATATTGGCAGCACACATTAATTCCATTTATTTTTGATATTCTCATATCTTTAAAGTTAGAGGTGATTTTTATTGAACCGTCAGCCTCTTTGGTGCGCTGAATATTTGATAAGAAATCATAAATTGGCAAATGTGTTGCAAATGCCTCGCCCTCTGACGCATCTAACTCATTTTTGAAGTCTTGCAACACGTCAAAAGAACTTATCGAGCTAAATTCGGCCCCATATTGAGATTGACTCATAGATATAGAAATATATTTTCCTATCAAAAAATCCAAGCTATTGTTATTTTCAATGTACACTTGATATAGCTTGTTATATTTACGTTCAAGTTTACTCAATGGAATAAGCTTGGTTGCCCAAATAGAATTATTTAATTGAAGCTTGTATATTTTATAACCTCTCTTAGTTTCACCAATGCTTGCTGCGGTAACTTTATATACATTACTCATTATTTTTCAAAACGCTCCATCACCCAATTTATATATTTAGCCTCATATTCTTTTGAGAGCAGGAAATCTGAAACAATTTCTTTATTTTGAATGGTGGCTATTGTTGAAATTATAGCTTCAGCCCTTATTATTTGAAGCACCAAACCTTCAACATGATTGATAAGCTGAGAAAACTCTGTAGTATCCATGTGATCAAATCCTTTCGAAGCTCTAAGAGTACTCTCGTGAATTAATTCATTTCTTGATTCCCTTGCTTGACGCAACACTTCCCCAATATCTTCATCTAATTTTAATGCCTGAATTGCACGATTCAGGTTTTTATACCTATTGTTGATGTTCTGAACCATTTCTTCATACTCATCATCACTCAACCTATCCTTTGCTCCAACTGATGCTTTGAATAAAGGTAATCTTGCCAAAGCCTTGGCAGACGTATCAAAGCGTGTGGCAACGGTTAATACACGCCCAAAAATTGCAAATACTTCGTCAGAAAACTCTGTTCTATCAAAACTATCAAATATTTGATTGTTCATTTTAATACTCTAAAGAAACATAACCATTAAATCTATGTCAGATTGTAGCTTACTTGAAATATTCAATATAAATGTCTGAGGAGTATCAATGTCAGGGCATTTTTTTGCATTGCTCCTTTATAATCTGAAGCTGGAATACCGCTATCAAATACAAACTTACAGGGCTCTTCGTTACCCTGGCTTGCAGCTTCAATTTATTCAAGTATAAATTGATATGCCAATTCCTTGGAGGGTGTTTAGCATATTACTAATTACTTCTGAAAACCTTTGAGTAGCATGTTCAATACCATCCTGCTCTATTAATTCTTGAATTTCATTTTTTTTGGCTTTTTAAAAATACCAAACATATTTACCCCTGTGTAATTAAAAATATAACAACCTTTTTCCTTATTTTAATGATCAAAAACTGTTTAATTCACAACAAATCTTAACCATATTTCCAGATCCTCGAACTAACCCTCTTAGCCCCAATCCTTTTTCTATCTTTATAGACTTTCTATAATTATCCTTGACGGAGTTAGCATCTATTTTCAACCTTCCTTCAGCTAACGCAGGTAAATTAATTGCAAGCGACTGAGAAATTGGAGTTGTATTTTCTGCTTGGGAAACAACACCAAAAGAGGTATTGAATTCAGATCGTTTTATTGAGAAAAGTAATGAAGGGCTAGGTTGAATAGACCAACTAAAAAAAATATCATCAAAATAAATGTTTTCAGGTAGAACAGATAGACGGAAATAACGATCTTGTTTATTTTCTATGATTAAATCTGTGTCACCTTTCAAGTTTTCAAGTAAAGAAAGAAATTGTGGCTTAAATATTGATGATTTAGAGACTTCAACCCAACCGTAAGGATGTAAATTAATATCAGGATGAAGAGTAGAAAAAGTAAAAGTTCGTTGATGTGCTGCTAATCCCATCAATAGATTAAACTGTTCTGAATTTAAGTTCATAGATGAAGGCTGTTCTTTTCCTGCTATTCCTTTCAAAAAAAGCTTATTATTTTCTTTTGGCAACACTATATTTTTCTTTACTGCTTTATAGCCAGCATTGAAACTACTATTCAATGCAACCAAAGATTGTAATAACGCATCTTTCCCTCCATCAAAATCACGAACTAAAGCTTTAATGAATGCAATCTTCCCATCAGTGGTTTCACCTTTTGCCATATCTACAAGACTAAACCAAGTTAAACGGTCATCTTTCTTTGCTCTATCCTGTAAAAAACAGAACCCTTCCAAGGTTAATTCAATCGAAAAAATAGTTATAAAATAATCTGTAACCCCATAGTTTGGGGCAGAACCTTGAACCTGTTGGTAGGGCTTTAACTCACGCCATATCTTGTATTGATAATGCTTATCATAAACCAATCCAACTTCTTCATTTAGTTCACGCATTAATGTCTTTGCAAGCACTGGCTTTATTTTTTCATACTCAGAAGACTGTAGAGTTACTAAAATATCTTGCATCCCTTCACCTGTACTACCAAAATCAAACTGATTTACTCGTCCACCCACTAAGCCATAATCGCCTGCCTTTTTATCAAAGCGTTTTTTTGTATCTTCACGCTGATAAAAAAGAATATGGTTTTCTACTTTTATGAGTGACCAAGCCACATGAATAAAACGAATAGGTTTGGCATTGTTTTTACTATGTTGCTGAAACCGAGTCTCTTCAAAATGTTTTAGGGATAAATATTGCCTCTCTTTTTTAGCTGAACTTATACTATCAGTTGTCCAAAAATGCTGTTTACCCTTTCGATCTTCAAAAAACTTTGAATCTTTATCGCACAATGTATTTAGCACCGACAATGCCATCAATTGAGCAGGAAATGACACAAAACACCACTCCCCCTGCTGTAGATAGTATGAATTTAATGTAGCTAAGCTATCTAATAACGCCTCGCAAAGGTCAATAGTCGTTTCTGCTACCTGCAAGTCAGCATCTGATTCATGACAAAGTATTCTGATTAAATCATCACGTTTAACAGAGTAAAAATCACCTTCTTCTTCAGCGTAACGCGGTAAATATGGAATCAGTGTTTTTATTATGTCTATTATATCCATTAACTAAATTTTAGACTAACAGCGAAAGATATGGGCAGTCATTTCAGTTCCCTTCTAAATACTAATTTTGTTATGTTTATACCTAACTTGATGTAAAACTAGAGCTATAAATAGATCGTGCTAACATAGGCAAAAACTCATTTGAGTCTAGTGTTAGGTTTCTTAAATAAGCCCTTTGATTTACCCAAAAGTATTGAAATAAAAAACATTTGAAATCATGCTCCTCAGCATCAGGGTTACCTATATTTTGACGATGCAAGCGTGAAATTTGATTGCCAAACCCATTCGATTCATTAATATTTAATGCGGTTAAAATGTCATCTAAATCTTGTTCAGCATACCTGATGTTTTTTGTTACATCCTCTATTTTAATCGGGGTATCAATGTTTTTAGAAAAACAGTTTAATAAAATAACTTCATAAGATTGCGTTTCTTTAGGCATCTTGAACATGGCTCGCATATTTATTAGAAATAAAAATGCAATAAATTGAGGGGTAATTGGTTCAAGTAAGTTCGCATGAGACACCCAGTTACGCGTCATTTTCATAATCCATGCAAACGTATAAATGTCATGTATTTTTCTTAAATCTCCTCCATTTTTTTGCTTTATTTTTTGCGGATCAAGTTTTTCTTCCCATACATGGGACAATGCCCTTAAAAACAAACGGTACTGCATATTAAGCATACCTTGTTTGTTATCTTCTTTAAGAGGTAAAAGCTGGGATAAAGAATCTAGGTAGTTATGTATATCAGTCGATGGGATTTCATGATCAGCATCCTTTATAAAATCCCTAAATTGGATAAATTGATCATCTTTTTTAATCTGCGAGTTTATGTATGAGCAACCCTCAATAATACCTCGCCTTAATTGTGAATAGGGATTTTCAGAACATTGCTTTACCCATTGCTCAACTTCTGGATTAGATTTTTCGTAAATGCGAGGTAGAGCTATTTTTGCTGTTTTAAATGCATCTTGTGTGGTTTTTGCATTCTCTGCATGGTTAGAGCAAAATAATATATGTTGTTTAGGAAAGCCTAATTCAACAACAAGCTCTGTATAAAGATAAAAACCTGCTATCGATTTTAATTGCTCACAATTTTTGGCAATTAACGCTTCATCTTGTGCTTCGTCTTCAGTTTTTTTGTAATCTTGAAAATCACTCAATAACTTTAAAACATCGTTATTGATTTCATCGTCTTCAGAGTAAGCAGGTAGATCAATATCTAAAATAACATAATCAATAGTGTCTAATTTATCTCTGATAAAACTCAAGCCATCTTGAAAGCTAAGCTCTATAACAACGCCATGTTTTTTTAAATTGTTTTTTAATTGACGCTTATTATCTGAAAACACATCGTCTGTTACAACACTACCAAACACACCTTGTGCAGTTACTTTCGGTGCATTTTCAAAATCTTCAACCCATAAAAAAAAACTCATCACATTTCCTTATTTTTTAAATAATAATTGATTAGGAATCTTAAATGTAACACTAAAATTGTCTTTAAGTTCAGGCCTTGTAAATTCACACCCTGCTTTATGAGAAAGTGACGATAAAAAAGTATGTCCTTTTTTACTGCCTTTTAGTCTACTCCGTGAAGAACGTGTACTCGGGTTGTTACAAATAATTGACTGATGATCATTAGCTCCAATCCATTTTATAGAAACAATATTTTGTTTATCTGCTGCATAATATTTAAATGCATTCACTATCAATTCGCTGAGTATGATGGTTAAAAATGATTCAGTGGTAGAGTATTTCTGGAATTGAATAGAGCTATTGTCAAAACCTTGAAGTTCTAGTTTGAAAAAATGTTGTTCTATCCAGCTTAGTCTTTGTTCTAATGTAGCTGATTGCATAATTAAGTTTGAAAAACTTTGCTCCCACTCTCCCTGTAGTTTTTCTTCTAATTCATAACACTCTTCATTCCATATTTTAGAACTGATATCAATGTCACATAAACCATGTGATTTAGCATAATTTATGTAGTGTTGGCGGATTTTTTCAGCACCTGAAACCGATAAAAAATGTAGTAATATCATGTTTAAACTATTACTTAATAACTGGGTCAAGTCACTATTGCCTTGAGAGTCAGATTTTATTTTTTCAATGAGAACTTCACTATCAGTAGAGATTAAGCTAAAAATATCCAGCAACCCACGCATAGTATGAGATGCTTCTATATATATTTTAGGGCTGTTTTCATGATTTGTGTTGTAAATTATCGTATCTAAAGGACTACGAAATTTATGTGCAAACATCGACATCATGTCTTCTAGTTCTTTTTCTTTGGCCAGTAACGATTTATTAATCGTTTCCTTTTCTTCGACTTCTTTATCAAGTTCTTTCTTTTTATTAAGAAGTTCTTCAGTTCTATTTATTTCCTCTAAATATATATTTTTAACCTGAGATTCTTTTGAACCTGTAATTTCAAAGGCTTTTTCAACGTATCCTCTTGCTTTATCATACTTCCCATATTTACAAGCAATTGTTTTGGATAAAAGACAAATATTTTGTCTAATGTCCAATTGTTTATCACATTGATTGATAATATTATCAATCTCTTCAAACCCACCATTATCTAGTACCATCATCATAATCATAAATTGAAGAGAGGCCTCTATTACAGAGTGTTTATCAGAATCTAACTCGATTGATACATCAAAATCAACGAAGGCAAGTTCATGTTTTTTTTGTTTCAAAAAACAGTCACCTCTCAGACAATAAGCATGAGCATTATTAGCTTCTAATTCAATTGATTTTGAATAATCAGTTATTGCAAAATCATAATTTTTTTGTTCTCTAAAAAGATCCGCTCTGAACCTATACCCCATGAAATTACGAGGTGATCTCTCAATCATTTTAGTAAAATCTTTCAAGGCAAGATCATAGTTTTCTTGATGAGAATAACAAAGCCCTCGCATCTGGTACATTCCAAAATCAGGTCTTATTTCAATAAGTTTAGAAAAGAAATCTATTGCAATTTTATACTTACCTTGGTCATAAAATTCAAACCCTATAGGCTCAAGTTTTGAGTTAAATGGATGTATATTAATTACTTTAATCCAATCATCCAAAGCAAGTTCATCGCATTCCTGCTTTGTATAATAGTTAGCTCTTGCTGAATAATTATTGCTATCAGTAGGATTCAATTTAATTGCTTTAGCATAATTAATTAAAGCAAGTTCATCATTTTCTAGTTCTGCATAGTAATCTGCTATTAATAAATAGATTTTTGAACGATTAGGCTCTAACGCAACGGCTTTAGTGAGATCCACTAAAGCGAGTTCATAGTTTTCTAATTTTGTATGACAGTCTGCTCTTGCTAGATATATTGATGCATGACTAGGGTCTAACTCTATTGCTTGTGAATAAGAATCCAATGCGGATTTATAATTCTTATGTCGTAAACAGAAATTACCATTAGCTTTAAAATAGTCAAAAGAGTTCACATACTCAGAGTTAAACTTTATGGCTATTGCATAATTCATTAAAAACATTTTGTATAAAATGACATTTAAACAAATAGCATAATCCTTTAAACTAGCAGTGTAATTTTTTATTTTTTTAATACGTTCTGGCTGTAGTAATGAGGGAAACGTTTCAGCTAGTTTCCACCATAATTTTGAAACAAAAATTTCGAAACTAGACATGCATAAATCCTATTATTTTTCTCAACATATTTTTCAACCTATCCATTATTTAATATTGCTATTTCTATACCCTTTAGGTAAAACCAGACCATAAGAACCATCATAGTAAATACTAGACTCCTCCTCTAAAACATGATCTAAGGAGTGATCAAGAATATCAGTGCCCAGCCCTGTTAATTGCTGCTTGGTTCTACGTTGAATACTTTTTTCATGTGTACCTAACCACGTCAATGACTGACTTAAAGCCCATTCGTTATAGCCTACCTCGTTAGATTCAACTCCAATTCTTGCCATTACACGCTCTTTTGATACCTGAGCTAAAGACATTCTATTCATTAATGTCTTAATTGTATTTTTATTCAATGGAGTTTCTCTCGATTCTGTTATTTTATTTTCTAATTTGCTTTGATTGGCAATGCCATCAACCACTGTTTTACTAATAAATTTTCCTAAATCAACTTCTTTAGTATGTTTCCAAGAAAATTTACTTCCTTCCCATCGTTTTAGTCCATTAGTACAAATGATTATGAGTCGTCCCCAATTCACCTTATAGGCTTCATAGCCATTATTTCTAGCGTAGACTAAGCCATACTGAAATTCGGTTTGAAACCCAGGGTTATCAAATTTAAAATATTCAATAACTTCGCCAAACTTACCAATTTCTATCCCTTTGCTTTCAGGAGTTAATGCTGTTATTTGGCGAGTTTGTTCCATAAATTTATTACGGAATTCCAGTTGGTCAACATCGATAAAACTAGGGGTAACAATACCGTAAATTACATTTTTACCTTTAATATCTGTTAAGTACCTAATTGAAAGGTCGTGTTCTCTAAAAACAGTAGCTAACTCTTGCTCTAGCGCTTCTTGGTTTGATTGTTTTTCATTCCAGATCTCACTAATAATTTTAAAGGCTAATTTTTTACCCCAAGCACGACTACCCAATTGATGAATTAATGGTCTATTGACATGACTATTTAAAATCAAACCTTTATAGACAAATTGTACTGACTTCCCATCTTTAGAAAATTGAATTTTAAGAGGGGATTCAACATTAACTTGTTTGATGGTCTTTTCAAAAGAGACTAAGTCCTTAACAATGTTTTTATTTTCAATATACATTTTACGTTGATCTAACATATCAATACCCCATTATTCATTAACATAAGTAGCCAGTGACGCTTGACTAAGGTTGAAACATCAACTGATTTAATGTGCGTCTCTATTCTCTTTGCTTGGAACAGATTATGAAGAAAACTAGAGAGAATGAAAATGGAAAGGTGCTGGAAAAATGACTATCAAATTAAAGTGTTCTATTGGGTTAATCGGAAATAATGAAACTGATACCTAAATGATTAGAGAGGGATTTTTTTATTTTGGTGGAAATGTGATGGAATTCTTAATTTAGATTAACATCAACTATAGTCGACCTTCAGCCTTCTCCTAACAAAAAAGTAAACAACAAGGTTTTGATAAGTATCTTAGGCTGTAGAATTATGTTGCGGTTCCTGAAAAGCAATTTTAGAAGTTACTCAAGTTATTTCGTGCACGTACCCTAACCCAATAATATCGTGTATTAGTCTACGACTGCTTATGGCTGCCAAGAGCCGATCAAAAAAACCAAAAATAAGGTGTTATTTTGACAATACTATTTCATATGCCTTTTTTTCTGCATTTTTCCTAGTAAAGTGACAACAAAACTCTAGAATCCCTGCTCGTTCTTCAAAGGCTTCTTTCTGGTCTTCAAACAGTGAATTGTACTGGGAAATAGATATTCCTGTTACAAGACACTTGTTTTGATCAAAGTCTACTGAATTACCGAATAAATAATCTTTTTCGATTTTATAAAAATCTTGATAATGAAACTTTAAATAATCTTCTTTTTCCAAGTGGCGTGTAAACTCGCGTACTGCGGTATATAGATCGAAGTCAGACAATACATTGACTACCTTAGAATCAAGGTATTTTTTATTTCCCCAGAGGGTAAAGGCAAATCTATTAAGAGGAACATAGCTTTTACACCACTCAATCATCGTATGAACTGAAATTGGGTAAGGCTGTTCATATTTTGATAACTTCCCATAAATAAATACAGTAAATAGTGCTGATTGCCAGACCCTACGGTCACATGCAAAAATATTTTCACCTTTAATTGGTTGATTTAAAAACTCAGGTATCGAATTAATTGAAATATCCATAGTTGATACAGCTCTCTGCCATATAGAAAGATTAGGAAGGCTGATACTGTATTGATCCAGTCTCTTATCCTTTTCTTTCATATAGCTTTCAAGTGACTTAATAGAGGGTTTCAGCTTCTCAAGAAGAGCATTCTTAGCGGCAATTTTTTGTTGGCGTAATTCATTTTCCTTTCTTTTACGCTCTTGTTCTTTTTTATATATTGCATCAAGTTCCACCTTAAGTTTTGATTTTAGATCTGCCTTAAGCCGTTCTCGAACTATCTCTGTTTCAGCATGAAACAACCATGTTTTATTAACAACCAAATCGACAACTTGTTTTCGGATTTCATCTATATTGGCATCTCTAGCAACATCGGACAGATCAATTTCTATGCACGGTATTTGAATTTTATTCAACTTCTGTTCTTTTAATTCATCAACAAAATGAGTAACAGCAATTTCAATTAAAAACCGAGAACCATTTATAGTTGCAATAACATCAGGAATAATTTGGCCTAAAGGCTTTTCCAGCTTAATATCTTCAATCATCACAGAATGTTCAGTACAGACGCTGGCAGATCCAGACTTAGTAATTGATCGCCCACAAATTTCTCCACTTACCTGTTCATGAATAATGAACTCGGGTAATGAAATTTCTGCAGACTCCTCCAATACTTTCTTTGCCAAATAATGCAAAGTAGTTTCAAAAGCATGGGCACATTCATCAGATTTGTAATGAGAGAAACCATGTGCATTTTTTTTGCCTTTCTTGGCGACAAGTGGTGTATCACAAGATGCACAATAACAATTACAAGCCAACCCGGATGGTACTTGACTAATATGAACAAGTTCACCATCTTTTAAACCATACGGTAATTTAACTTGATTTGAGCTAAGCTTATTTTTCATGTTGACCTCACTAATGTTCCAAAATGATTGTTTTGGAAGTTAGCTTAGGCAATTAAGCAGACTGGAAACAGATGGTTTAAGGGGTATTTACGGGGTAAATGGTATGAATAAACAATTACTTACACAAGAAAATAAAATTGAACAAATCAGGCGATCTGCCCAATCTGTATTGGATTTGTATGATGAATTGGTTGATATAAATGACTCTCGAAGAGATCAAATAGCGATGTCTCTTTTTAGAGCTGTCGCTGTATTAACACTTGAAAGAGCTCAACCAGGAATACAACCTCAGGATATCCGTTTTAGCCCCAAAGATTTATTTGAAAAGGCTGTTGAAATAGGGGCTACCAAAATATCAATAAAAGAAGCACCTTCAGAATGGGTAAGAAAAAACTGGAAAAAGCTTGAACAAGAAATTGCTGAAAGAATAGGACATTTGCAAGATCTATCTCAACGTAAGGGGCTAGAATATTTTCCATGGATTGATAAAGAGAAATCAGAGGGCGGTAAAGGTAATTACTCTTATTATTATTTAGTTGCTAAACCATTTAATGAGACAGAAAAAATAGAATCAAAATGTTATGACCTTCCGGAAGGTGGTTTGCATTTTGTCCCTGAGTTATTATCTGATTTTCCAATATGGGCCAGATGGGTAAATGGATTTGTTTTAAAGGGTTGGCAAAAATACGCATTTCTTCTTCCGGTATTACTGGCGATGTTGTTTGGTCTTTTCTTGTTTTATGCACTTCTAACATTGGGAATTAATAGCAATATTTCTACCGTTAGTTGGTTAAGTTATTGGGTAATTGCTGGGGGGCTAATAGCTGCAGTTTTATCATCACCTCTTTACCGAGTCGTTCATTGTCGGATTGTTATGGCTCCAACTTGGATGATTCCAATAAAAGAACGAAGTGTTCAGCTAGAACTAAAGAGAATTGATACTGACCCTGAAACAGGAAATGCTATTAGAGAATTACGTTTTATGGTTTATTCAGCAAAATGCCCCATTTGTAGTGGACGTGTTGAAGTTGAAGGCGGAGGTATTGAATTTCCATTTAGATTAATTGGTAGATGTTGTGAATCACCAAGAGAACATATATTTTCATTTGATCATGTAACAAGAACGGGTAAGCCTCTTAGGTCAAACTAAACAAGCTCAGCTATCGGACATAACTCAATAAGTATTTTTCTAGCTGCACATAGGAGTGGTATAGTTAAGGTCAGGTTTTAACGAGAAGTATCAGCTTAAAAAATACCACTTATAATAATGGACAAAAAACAGCTTACGGAACGAGATATTTGTACCAAATATATACTCCCTGCTATAAAAAAAGCAGGTTGGGATATACACACTCAAATTCGTGAAGAAGTTAACTTAACCGCTGGTCGTGTTATTGTCCGTGGTCAAATGGGGCTGCGCAGTAAAGGTAAGCGAGCTGACTTTGTGCTTTACCATAAGCCTAATATGCCATTGGCTATTATCGAAGCTAAAAAGAATACCCTGCCGATAGCTGCAGGTATGCAACAAGGCCTGTCTTATGCAGACTTACTCGAAGTGCCTTTTATCTTTAGCTCCAATGGTGATGGTTTTATCTTTCATGATAAAACAGAGTTATCTCCTCAAGTAGAACAAGAACTCAGCCTAGATGAATTCCCCAGCCATGCCGAGCTATGGCAAAAATATCAGCAATGGAAAGGCTACCAAGTTCAAGAGTTAGAAACGATTACCCAAGACTATTATGAAGATGGCAGGGGTAAATCTCCCCGTTATTATCAGGTACACGCCATTAACAAAACCGTTGAAGCCATTGTTAAAGGAGAGCAGCGTGCTTTATTAGTGATGGCAACAGGTACGGGTAAAACTTATACTGCTTTTCAAATTATCTGGCGACTCTGGAAAGTGGGTGTCAAAAAACGTATCCTGTTTTTAGCAGATCGTAATATTCTGGTTGATCAAACAAAAACCAATGACTTTAAGCCCTTTGGGTCAGCAATGACCAAGATTACTGGGCGCAAAGTTGATACCTCTTATGAAATATTCCTGTCACTTTATCAAGCCATTACAGGCCCTGAAGAAAACCAAAAAGCCTATAAACAATTTTCCCCTGAATTCTTTGATCTAATTGTTATAGATGAGTGCCATAGAGGAAGTGCAGCAGACGATTCTGCTTGGCGTGAGATTCTGGATTATTTTAATACCGCTACCCATATTGGCTTAACCGCAACTCCTAAAGAAACAGAAGAGGTTTCCAGCTCTACTTACTTCGGCAATCCTGTTTACACTTATTCTCTTAAACAAGGCATAGACGATGGCTTTTTAGCGCCTTATAAAGTGGTACGGATTGATTTAGATAAAGATCTGCAAGGCTGGCGACCTACCAAAGACCAATACGATAAAAATGGTTCTCTGATAGCTGACCGCATCTATAATCAGCAAGATTTTGATAGGACACTGGTGATTGAAGAAAGAACCCAGTTGGTAGCTAAAATTATCAGCGATCACCTTAAAGCTACTGACCCGATGGCTAAAACTATCGTCTTTTGCCAAGATATAGACCATGCTAATCGTATGCGGCAAGCGTTGGTGAATGAAAACCCCGAACAGGTCGCTAAAAATAGAAAGTATGTGATGAAAATTACGGGGGATGATACAGATGGAAAAGCAGAGCTATATAATTTTATCGATCCAGAACAATCCTACCCTGTTATAGCAACCACCTCAGAATTAATGAGTACAGGGGTTGATGCAAAAACCTGTAAATTGATTGTGCTTGATCAACGCATAAAATCCATGACCAAATTTAAACAGGTGATTGGACGAGGTACACGGATTGATGAAGATTATGGCAAGCTCTGGTTTACCATAATGGATTTTAAAAAAGCCACTGAACTCTTTGCTGATGAAGATTTTGATGGTGAAGCAGAAGTCATCTACAAACCCAATGGTGGTGACTCGACTGTTGCACCTGAAGACGAGGAAGACGGTGATACAGGTTCAAATGAGGGTCAAGATTCTGATGATGACTATCCAGGTGAATCAGGTGGCTTAGATGAAGGCAGTGAAGATGGTACAGGTGAACCACCTAAGAAATACATTGTTAAAGGTGTCTCTGTAAAGGTTGTCTCAGAACGTGTGCAATATATCGGTAGCGATGGCAAACTGATTACCGAATCACTTAAAGATTACACCAGTAAAACGGTTAAACAAGAATATGCCACCCTTAATGACTTTTTGCGTAAATGGAATGATGCGGATCAGAAACAAGCCGTTATTGAAGAATTAGAAGAACAAGGCGTTATCTGGCAAGCCTTAGAAGATGAAGTTGGCACAGACTATGGTGCTTTTGATCTAATCTGCCATATCGTCTACGATCAACCGCCTTTAACCCGTAAAGAACGAGCTGATCAAGTGCGTAAACGGGATATATTCAGCAAATACGGTGAGCAAGCACAAAAAGTATTGGAAGCCTTATTAGAAAAATATGCCGATGAAGGTATTACCCCTATTGAAAATGTCGCCGTCCTTAAAGTACAACCGTTTAGTGAAATGGGTCGCCCAATAGAGTTAATTAAAGGCTTCGGTGGCAAAGCACAATATCAACAAGCGGTTAAAGATCTGGAACAAGTGCTTTATCATACGGCTAACCATTAAGCTGCAAACAAATAATCCTATTCCCATATTAAAACGGGGAATACACCAGAAAAATCGAAGAGAAATTCATGTCCGTATCCAATATTGTAAAATCCATCCAAGACATTATGCGCAAAGATGCCGGTGTCGATGGCGATGCCCAGCGCATAGGCCAAATGGCATGGCTATTATTCCTAAAGATTTATGATGCACAGGAAGAAGAATTGGAACTAATGGAGGATGACTATGAGCCACCGATTCCAGCAGAATTACTTTGGCGTAACTGGGCCAGTGATAAAGAAGGCATTACCGGCGAAGGCATGCTGGATTTTATCAATGGCACTTTATTCCCAGGTATAAAAAACTTACCAGCAACATCGATCAGTAATCCGCGCGGATTTGTTGCCAAAGAAGCCTTTAGTGATGCCTTTAACTACATGAAAAACGGCACACTACTGCGCCAAGTGGTAAACAAAGTTGATGAAATAGATTTTAACTCAGCGAATGAACGCCATACCTTTGGCGACATCTATGAAACCATCCTAAAAGACCTGCAATCATCCGGTAATTCAGGCGAGTTTTACACACCCAGAGCCGTCACCCGTTTTATGGTAGATATGATCAACCCTAAACTGGGCGAAAAAGTCATGGATCCTGCCTGCGGTACGGGCGGATTTTTAGCCTGTACCATGGATCATATAAAGGAATCAGGCAGTGTTAATACCCCCGAAGAGAATCAAATATTACAACAGCAAATTTATGGGGTAGAGAAAAAACAACTGCCGCATTTACTCTGTACCACCAATATGCTGCTACATGGTATTGAAGTCCCCAGCCAAATTAAACATGATAATACCTTAGCCAGACCGCTACGTGATTGGGGGCCAAAAGAGCGGGTAAAAGTGGTGGTTGCCAATCCACCGTTTGGCGGCATGGAAGAAGACGGTATAGAGCTGAATTTCCCCGCCGCCACGCGCACCCGTGAAACCGCTGATTTATTTCTGCAATTGATTGTGCATATTTTAGAAGCCAACGGCAGAGCCGCGATTGTCTTACCCGACGGCACTTTATTTGGCGAAGGCGTTAAAACCAAAATCAAAGAAAAACTACTGGATGAATGTAATCTGCATACCATTGTCCGTTTACCCAATTCGGTGTTTGCTCCTTATACCAGCATAAAAACCAATATCCTGTTTTTTGAAAAAGGCGCACCGACACAAGACATCTGGTATTACGAACAACAACTGCCAGCCGGCGTAAAAGCCTACAACAAAACCAAACCGATGAAAGTCACCGAGTTTGCAGACTGTAAACAATGGTGGGGAGGCGATCAGCGCACAGGTCGCATTGAAAACGAACAAGCGTGGAAAGTCTCAATTGAAGCGATAAAAGCCAGCAATTACAATCTTGATGTTAAAAACCCGCATCAAGTTGAAATCGATCACGGCGATCCGGATGAGCTGTTAGCCGATTACCAAAACCTACAAGGTGAAATAGCCAATACTTTAGATTTGCTTAAAGCAGAATTGGAAAAAGCTTTGACTGAGGCGCAGCAATAATGGATATGGATAGGTTAGTGCCTGATGCGAGGGATTTAGCAGGGTTTATTGAGCAGTTTGAAGTTTTTGCTAGTGCGCCTAGTGGTGTTGATAAATTAAGGGAGATAATATTTGACTCAGCTATTAGGGGTAAGCTCTTAGAACATAAAGAAAGTGAACGTACACTTGAAAAATTTGGAGTTATTGCCGATCACTGTGAACTTGTAATGGGGCAAGCGCCACCAGGGAATGAGTGTAATAAGGATGGTATTGGCACTGTATTTGTTAAAACAGGTCAATTTGGTGATAGATATCCTGTTATTGAAGAGTGGACAACAAAGCCGTTAAAGTATGCAAAAAAAAATGATGTTCTAATTTGTGTTGTCGGAGCGACAATTGGAAAATTAAACCTTTCCATTGATTGTGCAATTGGGCGGAGTGTTGCAGCTATTCGTCCTAATGAGAACCTTATAACAGAGTTTTTATACCTTACCTTAGTACCATTTACATTGAAACTCAGAAACAATGCTAAAGGATCTGCCCAAGGAGTAATAGGAAAAAGGAACCTTAATGAAATTACATTGTGGGTTCCATCATTAACGGAACAAAAACGCATAGTCGCCAAAGTCGATGAACTAATGGCTCTCTGCGATAAGCTAGAAGCCCAACAACAGCAACAAGCCAACAACGTCTTGCGTGCCAATACCGCTGCCATCAATGCACTGCTAAATCCAGCCGACCCAAAAGCCAGCTTTGAACAAAACTGGCAACGCATCGCCCAACACTTCAACACTCTATACGGCTGCACCCTCCCCATGCCAAAAGGTGAAGGTCGCAAGAAAAAATATTTGGTGGGGTTGGAGAATGTTAAAAAATTGCGTGAAGCAATACTTCAGTTGGCAGTAATGGGGAAATTAACGACAATTAGAGACACATTAACCTTAGACTCCAATATACTCCAAAAGATATTGGATGATGTGAACGCACAAAAGAAGCGAGCTATTGCAAAAAACAGAGAAGCAGAACAACTATTTGTAGCTCCAGAGCATTGGAAGTGGCTTCAGTTTGAAGACTTATTGCTCGGATCAAGTGCAGGCTGGAGTCCTAAATGTCATGGTTATCCTCGAGAAAATAATAATTGGGGTGTACTAAAAGTCAGTGCGGTGACTTGGGGTAAGTTTCGCCCTATGGAAAATAAAGAGTTACCTGCCAATTTAGAACCTCGCCCAGAGTATGAAGTTAAAGAGGGGGATTTTCTATTGTCACGAGCAAATACTGCTGAATTAGTTGCTCGTAGTGTGGTCGTTAGTGATTGTGAGTCAAAATTAATGATGAGTGATAAGGTTGTTAGGTTGAATTTCCACCCACAATTCAATAAACCCTACTTAAGCATATGGAATAATTCTATATTTGTTCGTGCTTATTATATAAGCCATGCTTCAGGAACTAGTGACTCAATGAGAAATGTGACTAGGCAAATAATGCATGAAGTACCAATTCCTCTTCCACCTCTAGAAGAACAAAAACGCATAGTCGCCAAAGTAGACCAACTTATGATCCTATGCGACCAACTAAAGCAACAACTCACCCAATCCTATAGCGATGCTGAAAAACTAATGCAAGCTACGGTTAAGGCTTTAACAACATAATGTCCACAAAAAGCACGAAAGACACGAAAAAAAATCAAATGTTTTGTCTTTTAACTTTCGTGTCTTTCGTGGACAAAACACAAAACTAATCCAACCTTTCATTGGTGGTATTCATGTTTCTAATCAATAGCGTAGATGATATTATTGCCTTGAAAGAAGGTGTCGAAATTGAGTGTAAACTTGCTCATGGCCGCAGTGGTAAAGGTAGCTTGCCCAAAGATTTCTGGGAAACCTACAGTGCATTTGCAAATACTACAGGCGGTGATGTTTTTTTAGGCCTGAAAGAAGAAAAAATTGGGCAATTTGAACTTGCAGGTATTCAAGAGCCACAAAAGGTAATTGATGAGTTATGGACTAATCTAAATAATTCTGAAAAAGTCAGTGCTAATATTTTACAAAACCAGCATGTTAATGTACTTGAAATTGATAATTATAAAATCATTCATATTCATGTACCACAAGCACTTAGAACCCAACGACCTGTTTATATAAAAGGCAATCCTTTGCTAGGAACTTTTAAACGGTTTAATAGTGCAGATATAAAGCAGGATAATGAATCGGTCAAACGTATGCTGGCTGAGCAAGTTGAAGACAGCAGTGATTCTCTTGTTTTAAAAGGTTTTTTAATTGATGATTTGGATCTGGAAAGTTTCAATACTTATCGGCAGCTCTATAGTAACCGACAACCCGATCATCCATGGAATCAATTAGATACCCAAGAATTTCTCTACCGAATTGGTGCATGGGGACGCGATAGAGAATCAGGCTATTCGGGGTTAACGCGTGCTGGTTTATTAATGTTTGGGCATTTAAGAACCATTAAGGATGCTTTCCCAAATTATATGCTGGATTATCAAGAGCGCTCTGAACCTAAAGCAGAAGTACGTTGGGTAGATCGTTTGACGCTTGATGGAACTTGGTCAGGTAATGTTTTTGATTTTTATCGTTTAGTTATTCGAAAATTAACAGTCGATTTGAAAGTCCCTTTTTTACTCGAGGGGGATCAACGTCAAGATGATACGCCCGTGCATAAAGCACTTCGTGAGGCATTTGTTAATACTTTGGTACATGCTGATTTTAGTGGTAGAGCTTCAGTTTTGGTAGTTAAGCGTCCAGATATGTTTGGTTTCCGTAATCCTGGCTGTATGCGAGTCCCTATAGATTTAGCCTTAGAAGGTGGCAATAGTGATTGTCGGAACCGTTCACTTCAGGATATGTTCCGATTTATTGGCTTGGGTGAAAATGCAGGTTCAGGGTTACCAAAAATATTACAAGGCTGGAAAAGCCAGCATTGGCGACAACCTATATTACGAGATAAGCAGGAGCCTTCTGAGCAAACTCTGCTTGAACTGCATACTTTAAGCTTGTTACCCGAAGATGTATTGCAAAAACTTCAAACTCAAATTGGTGAGAATGAGTTTAGCCAATTGAGTGAAAATGAAATTGTCATTCTAGTGACAGTGTGTATTGAATCAACAGTTGATCATAGTCGAATAATGTCTATGTTAGAGATTCACCCTCATGATTTAACTGTTTTATTTGCTGATTTGGTTGAAAAGGGTTTAATTCTTCAAGAAGGAAACGGACGAGGCACTATATACTTTTTTCCTGAAACGCGTAGAGCGGACACTCTTCTAGATTCGATACTGTCAGAACCTCATGATTCTGGAGGTTCGGGGGTTAGCTTAGGAGGTTCGGAGGTTAACTCTGGAGGTTTGGCTGATTTAGTTGTAATTGCTAAGAGTATTGCTAGTAAGAAAAGGGTGCCAAAAGAAGATATGGAAGCTATGCTTATCAAGTTATGTGCCATACGGCCTCTAAGGCTGGAAGAGTTAGAGAAAATTGTCAATCGTTCAGGAGACTTTTTAAGTAAGGGTTATTTAAGGCCGTTGGTTAAAGCAAAGAGGCTATGTTTATTATTTCCTACAACGCCTAATCACCCTAAGCAGGCTTATACTACACTAGGGGCTGAAAATAATGAATAATAGTGCATGCCAGCCGTGTTATAAACCAAACTGTAGATGCTTGCTTTGTTTGGCTATATGAACCCAAAGGCAACGGTAAGTATTGTGAATATGTTCCATTTTAGGCTTAATTACGGATGAAAAATCTCATTTGATTGTCATTTGATGGATACTTAAGGGACGTTGTATTTTCTTCTTCAACACCTGTATTTGCAAGGCGTATTAAGTGATTGTCATTTGATAGAAAAGTGGTAATAACTAAATATTGCTATTTGTTTTCGGAAAATAATTATGAAATATGCTTTAAATAAAATCCTAAAGGATCAAGCAGGCAGGGTTAAAATGGAATTAATATACACTGAGATTATGCCTACAATTAATGTAATTAATTAATTTTACAAATATGATCTTAAATATTCTTTTAAATTATCAGAGTAATAATAATGAAAAGTCATTTTTTCGCATACATAAATAAAATTCGTTGGTTGCAACGCTGGGGATTAAAACGTAATGCAGTTGCTGAGAATGTAATGGAACACAGCTGGGAAGTCTCAGTTATTTCTCATGCATTAGCTTTAATAAGAAATAGATATTTTGGTGGCGACCTTGATGTTAATGCCATTGCTGTCGCTGCTTTATATCATGATTGTGGAGAAATTCTTACTGGGGACATGCCGTCACCCATCAAATATCACTCGCCTGAAATAACCAAAGCTTACAAATCAATTGAAAAAAAAGCAGAACATGAGTTATTAAATTTACTACCAGAAGAGCTTAAACATGATTACAAACAGCTTATGATTGAAGACGAGTTGCCTAAGGAGCATAAGGCAATAATTAAAGCTGCTGATACCATTTCAGCTTATTTAAAATGTAAAATGGAAGTTGCATCTGGTAACAAAGAGTTTGCCATTGCCGAAAAAAACATTGAAGAAAACCTAAAATCTATTTCCTTGCCAGAAGTTAAATATTTTCTAGACACTTTTACATCTAGCTACGAATTAACCTTAGATGAATTGTTCAAATAAATATTATATTATTCTTTGAAAGCTGAGCTACTTCTCCATATTCTAGGATTTCAACAGGGCCTAGCTTACTTAGGTAACAAACCATCAAAAAAATCAGTATTCATTCCAAGAGAATAATCTAAAAAACCATTTTTCATAGCAAGAATAATTGATGCTTTTCTAACATAATACATATATGTAGTTTTGATATCACTATGACCTAATTGTGAGCGAAGTAACTCTTCGACTGCTGCATCATAATGCAAGTTGTCAATTTTATTTTTACTGAGGTGTTTAATAATAAATTTTGTTGCATACCAATCTCTTGTATTGTGGAACGACCAAGGAAAGTTCTTTATTCCTTTTTTTGCAATATATGTCATGTCTGAAATCATTTTTTCAGTGACGGGTTCTCCTTTTTTATTTAGAAAAAAGTGACTATTAGCACTTTCTTCAGGATATTTTAACTGGAAAAGCTTTTTCCTCTTGTAGTAAAAGGGGAGATAAAATGAACAAATAGTTTCCCATGCGGCCATATTTACTTGTACTGTTCTTGTTTTGCTTCCTTTTTCAGTTACTGTAAAACTGAAAGTTTTAGCACTTTCCCCAGACTTTATTGTGTTTTTTATTTCCGGGTATGCTCTTATATGGTTATTTACACCGGAACCTATATAAGGCATGGAAACACAACCTTGTTCGCGCATTCCGGTTCCCAAAGCAAGCATCAGTAAAGCAGGGTACACAGGATCAACATAAGAATTCATTAATCGTTTTATATTATCATTATTCATAATGATAATTTCTTTGTTTACATGCCTTCTTGTATTCGAGTTACCAATATCAATGTTTGCATGATCAGGGTTAGAACCACTTAACATACTTATTGCTGTCAGCAATTTACTTTCATCACGATAATTAAACTTCCAATCTTTCAGAACAGCATTTATTGCAACAGGAAAACCATTTTTTCTTGCCCAGACATAGAATTGATAAATAATTGAAGCATTATCAAATATCGTTTTATCGCTTGGTTTTTCTAGGTTCTCGGCATCTCTTTGATATACCTGAAAACTCTGCCATTCTTTAATATCAGAACAAGAAATTTCTCTCCAAAAATTACTACCTTTAATTTCATCATTTCTCTGTTTAATAACAAACTCTAAAAAACGTTTGATATTCCCTGAATATCTATCGCTTGTTTTAAGACTATTATTACCATACTCTTTCAAGAAAATATTTACAGCACTTAACAGAGTTTGATTCTTATCTATCGCAATAAGAATATGGTGATTAAGAACTTGGTATTTATACTTATACTCGATAAGCACTCTTTCAATCTTCACTATTTCCTACCACTTTTAGATATTGCTTGGGCGAAAACACCGATACGGAAGCAAATCCATCATCAAGGAAAGGGTAACAAACTTTGTCATAAAGTTTCTTCAAAAAAGTCTCATTAAAGCAATTTTGGTATTTACTTCGGCAATAAAATTTAGCAATTTTAAGCCCAATATTTTTAGCTGATACTGCATGTATTTTGATACTAGGTAAACTCTTGATTAATTCATCATATTCTCTTTTTAAAAAGCAGTTACTTTCCAATATCACAACTCTACTACCTGCAACTTTTATATCTAAAATATCTATACTGCAAGACAAAAAAGGCTGAAAAAACAAGATAGCATCCGGTTTTAACGTAATACATGCCTCTATCGCTGCATCCATATTCCTTCGTTCGGCTTTAACAAATAATTTCAGAGCATCCATGTCGCCCATCCCTGGTTCAATAGCATCATATACAGCAACAAAATGAGCTAAAACTTCTGAACTAATACAAACAGCTGACTGTCGTTTTAAATCGACACTATCAGCTCTTAACGATGCAATTTGTCTCAAATAATCTTTGCTTCTTGAAATTAATTCGTCATTTTGAATTTGCAATTTATTAAGAGTAACATCTGTTGCCTGGGTTTCGAATGACTTCAAATCTAATATCATAAGCTGAGTTAGCATGCCTTGCTTTGCTTCTTTAAGGGCTTTTATATTTTGATTTTCAAGATTAAGTAACTTTGCATTAAGCTCTCTTACTTCTCTTTCTAAGCGAGCTTCTTTCGGCAACTCCGAATCTTCAAAGTCTGCTTGACCCGTTATAAACGGATATAAATGCTTATAATTACGAGAAAGTGCTTGCCGAGAAACTTTTGCTTGCTCTGAAACCACAACAATAGAAAGCTTTTTTTTACCCGTTTTTTCTCTTAAGACTTTTATTGCATCTTTAATTTTTTTTTCAGTAGATCCAATACCCGTCTCAGGCAATAAGTGTGAGAAATATTTGTACACATACGCTCGTGAAACAGATAACTCATCTGAAAGAGCCTTAACTGAAAATTGTTCTGAAATTCTAAGGACTTCAATAAGCTCCTTTACGACCTTCTCATCAATCTTTTTAGTTTTAATTCTTTCGCCCCTTTCTATTAAGTCCAGGTTGATTTTGTTTTAGTTTTTCAAGTAATTCTTGATTTTCAATCACTTCATTTTCATAATAATCAGCAACTTTTTCACTGTATCCTTCTGGCAAATACCCCAATTTTTTTTGATAATATGTAATTTGAGATTCTATATTTTTAATAGACTCATCATTATGAAGAACATGGTCACAATTTTTATAATCACAAAATTCAATCTCAGGCATATTGGAATTACTTTTTCTCATGCAGGGAGGAAGAATATCACTACCTCCAATTCGAACACAAAAACCTCCAATAGGTATTCTTGATACAAATAACTCAACACCAGCAAGTAATGCTTCATGAATAAATGTTTCAGTATCTGTAGCGAGAATCTGCCCTTTATATTTTTTTTTAGACATTCTTTTTTTGATATTTTTTGCAAGGTCTCCTGCTGCTTTGCCATCAGCAACAGCTGTGAATATCTCGTTTAAATCTTCAGTATAATTATGTTCTATAAGTTCAATAACGCTTTCTATCATTAACTCATTGCGTAGAATATATCTTAATGTCATTCCATAGGATTTGTGTCCAAACAATTGTCGAATCAAATCTACATTATGCTCACTTCTTGAAATCAGCAGCCATGCAATCGTTTTGCGCAATTGATGCGCATGCCCATCAGTCCCAGTCACTTCAAAAATAAATTTTTTTATATCTTTACTTATCGTATCAATTTTAATTTTTTCAAATTGTTTTCTTGTAGATATATCAGATAACAACAAATATTCACTACCTATTTTTTTTCTATTAAGCGCAAACAATTCAATTAATACATTAACAGCATCTGATACAATTTCAGGAACTGGAATTTCATCTGGCTCCCCTAGTCCTGAGGCATCACCAGATTGTTTAAACCTAGTTATAGATAAATAATGCCCCCCATTTTTCATAAAGCAGGGAGTTGCTTTTAATTCAGCAATTTCACGCCTTCGCATCCCTGTAAACAATCCAATGATGAAAATGCAAGCCCTTTTAAGTTTGATAACAGCTGGGCGAACTTCTGTAATATTAATAGTTGTTCTATATTGCCAACCACAGGCATACCCCAGGCTCACCACTTTTTTAGTGACAGGAATAAAGTTAAATAGTTTTGTTTTCTCATCAATCAATGGCATTTCCATTTCCAGTAATTGCTGAAATAATTTTTTTGATTTTCCATCTTGCCTAACCGGACCCAATCTAGTTTCTTCACTAGTATCAAAACCCACAGTTGGTCTAGTACGAATTAATTCATTACACTTTATAATGTTTGCCGCAAACGTATAAATATATCTGCTTGCTTCATCGTAAACCACCTTTATCACACCTGGCTCTAGAGGCTGCCAACTTTGTCCCATTTCTCCGATTAATCTATTCGCCTTATTTCTAACTTTGTTAGTCAGAACAGTATCGATATCAATATTTATTCGAAATTCTTTTGGAAGTATTTCCCGAACTGATAGGTCCGCCCAGCTCTCAAGAAAAGTCACAAAACATCGATATTGCACACAACCTCCTTTAGATTTTAATTCTAAATGAGATAATGTTTTTTCAACATGTTCAACAAGTTGTTCAGAAGTAATAGCTGAAATCATTTTTTTGGTAAGTATCTGATGCTTCCAGAAAAAGTCTGTAATAACTTTTGTAATTCCTGCATATAACGTATGCGATGTATTCCAGCTGGTAATTTTAAGGTTCACCAATTTAGGAAAACTGTAATATGTATGCATTTTTACAAAACAAAGTAAATCAGGGTATTCCGTCAACTTCCCACTCGGAAATTTGACTCTTTCAAAATCCAGCTTAATATGTTCCGATTGAGCCCACTGAATTACCCACACATTGTTGTTGAAAGTTACATCCTGAAAAACACAAAAATCTTGTTGGAAATCATGTTCATTGAAATTAACTAGTTCCATAAAAACGCCTCAGAAATAATTGGGGGTAATAAATAATCATTTAAAAGAGTTCTTTCTTCAGCTTCTTCGATCTCTTCTTGATATGGCCAACTTTCTATGACTTCTTTGGTCGCCAAATACTCATCTTCGTACAATTTATCAAAAGCATCCCTCCTTATTTGACGTCTTTTTTGCTCAAGATATAAATACCTATCAACAATGAATGGTATATTGTCGCTAAATACTGTGGAACGAGAACAAAGTAGGCATTTGTTGAATTGCTTACAATACCCTTTATCTTCAATTTCAGATTTATTCCCTTGCCAGTTTGGTTTTCTTGGATCATTACAAGCAGCAAGAGGGGACTCTCCACTATGATTAGTAAAAATTGCTAAAACCTTTTCTTCTATTTTTTTCACTTGCTTAAGAGGAACTAAATTACCTTTGAACGATCCATTTTTAATGGATTCTTGAATCTGATTTAATTCTTCAGCAAGCTTATCTTTTCTTAATTGCTGAAATGGAGTAGTACTTTTGTATGACTCATCAGTCACAGCAGAAGTAGAATGTCCAAATAAAGCCACTTGCACGACTAAAGGTAAGTTTTGCTCTTTTTCTCTTAAGTACAAGCAAGTTGGACGAAGCTGTCTTATATCAAATGAAAACCCCAGTTTCTTTTTCATAAAATTTCTTTTAACATCAGAATTCCTTTTTCTTAATCTTCTAGGGTGACAAGCAAGAATTTTTGCCCCAGGAGCTTCATTCAAATAAAGAAATAGAGGTTCAGACTCAATCTCACCAACAAGACTCTCGTAATTACTACCCTCCCGCAATCTACTTGATCTTTTAATATAAAGCTTAATCAAATTATATGCACTTTGAAGATTAGAAGTAGAACTAGGATAAACACATAATTTAGCTTGATTTAAAGCTAAATTTTCACTTCCTTGCATCCCTTTCTTCTTCAATGTTTTTATAAATACAGTACTAGACTCGATAGGTATTGGAGCATACAAATAATCTTTAAAATCAATTTGTTGAACCATGTCCATACTCCATCCTGTTTCCAAGCAAATTGCCCAGCTAATTATATAAGCTTCGAATATACGGGGATATAAATATCCCATACAATCTATAAAGTTCAGCTCTGGAGCATCTTTAACAAAATGGGCTACTCTAGCTAGGCGTTGTATTCCTAGGCGCTTGTAAATCGTTTTAAAAGCTGTAGTCATTTTCTTATAGTCTACATTCCGCATCACGGCATAATCACCTCCTGCTCGACATTCTGCTTCAGAAATATTGTTCGGATATGTGGGGTTCTCTTGATACAACTGAAACAGAACATCATTAAGAGAGGCTTGCCATTTATAAAAAGAAGTAGGGGGGGTAAAGCTTGATGTTTTTTGAAAAGAGGTTCCTCTTTCAGAGATCAGTTTTCCTTTCGATAGAGCCTTTTTTAACATAGACTCTCTTTCGTAAATTTTGTTAATTTCATCATAAAGAAAGTCTTTTAAAACTATCAACTGTTCATCACTCAGAGGTTCAAAGTGATCTATGCTTCCTCTAATAGGTACACTAAAATAACGAGGACTAATTTTAAATTCATATCCTTGATTATGTGCCAAAGTCATAATTCTTCGAACAGCGACCATCTTTCTATATACTGTTTTAACAGTAGCTACTTCTTTTAAATATTCATGAAATTTTAAGAATTCAAAGTCACCAAAATCTTTAACTAAAGTTTCACTAATATTAAAAGCCGCGCAATACCGAGCAAAAGATGAAACAGAATTAAAGTCGTCTTCTCGTTTAACTATTGAGGACATATAGTTACATTGTTCATTTAAAGTTCTCATAAAAGCATCCTAATTTTCACTACCAAGCTAACATTTAAAGTACGCAGCTTAATTAATTCATTAGATGACTCAACTTTGCTATGTATCCCTCCAAAACCTCACACTTTCTCTCTTTGTAATTTTTTACTCTTACAAAAACAGCTATACAGGGAATGATTATAATTGATAAAAGAAATATTTCAACCTATTAAACGCTTATTTTTCAATGGCTTAAAATAATAAATACATTACCAAATATTTTATATTTTTGTTTGTTTTATCAATTTACTCTTTACACCTTTTCATCATTAATCCAATAGGCTTTTATAGTTAAATAATCATTTTTAACCTTTTTCTAAATCTATGATAAATAAGCTGATCAATTAAGAGTACTTTGAAAAATTAGAATAATTTAGTGCTAAAAAGGTAGGGGATGGGGATGGGGATGGGGATGGAAATATATTTATGATGAGAAAAAACTACATTGTAATTTCTTGAAAAATATCCCTTCAACTCATTATCTGCAATAACTCTTGCTATATTAGGGGTACCTCAAGAATATTACTTATGAAAAAATTTGAGTGTTAAAGCCACGTGCTTAGATTATAAATTATCTGAAAGGTTTTTAACCTTTCCTGAATATATAACTAGAAAGCAATTCCCAACAATTAACCAAACTGGTTCAAAGTGGATTTTAGATGTTACAAACTACTTGAAACTAACCGACCTGATCCATCAGTTATTAAGAATGTAAACCTATGTAGTTTTTCGTGATAAGACTATTGTTTACAGTTTTTATTTTTTCGAACTAATCACCAGTAATCACCTCTGTTATATCATGATATAAAGCCGCTGTAGCAATGGCATTTGCATCGACAGTTCCTTGATAATAACGGTTTTTAATTAAAGCCAAAGTATGAGCAATAA
>Ga0209395_1001453_pt1 | contig 33133 bp, 29 predicted proteins | sample GOMGulsemesocosm_3_FD_184635 | JGI IMG/M metagenome (GOLD analysis project Ga0209395, IMG submission 184635) | Methane-oxidizing microbial communities from mesocosms in the Gulf of Mexico - GOM9D Gulf of Mexico (SPAdes) (version 2) | ecosystem: Environmental > Aquatic > Marine > Cold seeps...
TATACACTTTCATTGTTTCCCAAAAGCTAACATCACATAAATGTGTAGCATCCAGAATCAAGTTCAATTCTTCAATTTTTTTGAGCAACGCCTTACCCTTTACCCCAATTCCACCAACAGAATCTGTGCCATGAGCATAGGTTCCAGGCCCATAATGCGCAGGACCAATAGCTCTTAATCCCTGATTATATGATCTTTCTAAATGATCAATGGTCACTATGGAGTCTGCTCCTTCTAGACTTAAAATATAACCAATTGGTTTTTTTGAGTTTGTGTTTTGCCATAAGGTTAAATGAGATTCTAATTGTTTTAGATTAGTGATTTGAATCATTTCTCCTATGTCTTCCATCGCTTTATACCATGCGAGCTGCCCTTGAGTTTGCGCCCAGGCTTGCTGTGGAGAATTCCAGCCAGGTAAATTACTGCTTTTCTTAACATATCTGGCAATTTGGGTTGCAACACAAAGACCAACATTTCCCTTTCTCATAGCCTCTAGAGAAACTGTATTCTTTGCTCTATCTGGCTTATCAGACATTCCAGACTCACTTTTTCTAATGTCTTCAACAGTCCAGGTCAAATCTCTATTCCATTCCAGAGCATTCATGGCCAAATCAAGATGTGCATCTAATATAAACATAGGTTTTTGTATTTCTTTTTTTAAATATTTATTTTAGAATCTCTGGCAGCAACCTCCCAAGATCCTGTAATTTTTCCATCGGCGATTGTTACTACCCGTTTATATTTTGCCACTGTAGGACAAATATGAATTGGTATTGCATAACAAACATCTCCAACATTATAATTTTCAGAAGTACTACTTTCAACCACAAGATGTTCTTCACTATGACTTACTTGTTTCGTGGCATTGCAGTTCAAAAACTTCACTCTTGGCAGCTTCATTTCAGGAGCAACCGACTTATGTCCTAAATCAAAACAAATTAAATTAGATTTAGGTTTACTTATTACCCTTGTTAACAATACTGCAGCAGGAAGAAATTTTAAATCTTGATAGGCATCACCATAACCTTGATCCCACAATAATGTTGTGCCAGGGCTAAGCTCAACATTGTCTCTCATTGCATGAATAGAAAAAGTTGGTGATCCTCCCACTACAACAGTATCAATATTTAAATTGATTTTTTTTAGATCACTTTTCAATTGAATTACTAAATTAAAGGCATCATCACAAACCTTCTTTCGCGTTTTAAAATCTGTATTGTGAATATGCCCATCATAAACATGAAGTCCGTTCGCATTTAAATTGGCATTCGCAACTATTGCTTTAAACAATGTCACTGCTTCCTTTCCTGGGCAAACTCCAGTTCTGTTCATTCCGTTATTAATATCTAGCCAGAGTGCAACTTTTATCTCCTTTGATAAGGCCCTTTTTGCAATTTCACTTATAGTATTTTGATTATCTACAATAGTTGAAAAATCACTCTTTGGATACTGATTAATTAAATTAAAAAACCGATCAACATTAAGGCCTACAGGTTGCATTGCTAACAGAATATCTTCAGCACCACATATTGCCAAAAGTTCGGCTTCAGCAATTGTAGCGCATTTAAATTTAGTAATCCCATAATCCATTTGCAACTTTATGATTTCTGCCATTTTATAGGTTTTTATATGAGGTCTTAAAAACCGTGTTCCACCAGCAATCTCAATCATTGTTTTGATATTTTCTTCAACCCTATCCGGATATACCAAAAGTGAAGGTGTAATTACATCTTTAATGTTTTCTACTTTATACCAGTTTTGATCTTTCATAATTTAATATAATTCAAACATTGCCTCAACTTCTACAGGAATATTATCAGGTAACATCATACCTACGGCACTTCTTACGCCTATGCCATGTTCTCTTCCAAATACATCAGCCATGAGCTCACTAAATCCATTTATTACTAGAGGTTGCTTTCCAAAATCGGGAGTAGAATTTACCATCCCCAATACTTTCACTACTCTTTTAATTTTATCCAAACTGCCATAATGGGTTTGAATGGTAGAAAGCATTGTTAAGCCCACTTGCCTTGCTGCTAATTTCGCTTCGTCTACATCAAAATCATCTCCTGCCCTACCAATAATTAATGATCCATCATTTTTAACTGGTCCCTGACCTGAAATGTATAGAAATTTATCTACGACTAATATTGGTCTATATACCCCTGCTGGTTTTGGTGCAGGTGGAAATTCCAGACCCAATTCTTTAACTCTTTCTGAAGGTGAATTTTTCATATTTAATTTATTATATAAATGTATTTAATATTAAAACGCCTATTAACCCCATGACACCTACTGTCGTTTCCATAACTGTCCAAGTGGAGAGTGTTTCTTTAACTGAAAGATTAAAATATTCTTTAAACATCCAGAAGCCTCCATCATTTACATGTGATAACATTAGACTCCCCGAACCAATGGCAAGCACCATTAATTCTGGACTAATTCCTGTACTTGAGACTAAAGGCAATACAATCCCCGCGGCTGTTAATCCAGCCACCGTTGCTGACCCAACACAAACTCTTATTACGGTTGCAATTAACCATGCCAAAATTAAAGGAGACATGCTTGAATCTTTAAGCAAATCTGCTATATAATTACTTACTCCGCTATCAATTAGTATTTGTTTTAACGCTCCTGCTCCTGCAATAATTAACAATACCATTGTTATGCTTGATACCGAACTGGAGATAGAGTTCATTAATTCCTCCATTTTTTTTCCTCTTGCTAAGCCCAAGGTATAAATAGCCACCAAAACTGAAATCAACATTGCAATCACAGGGTTACCTATAAATTCAATCACATTTTTTAATACCCCATCATCTATAAATTGACTCGTAATTGTGGAGAAGGCAATTAAAATCACAGGGAGCAATGCACTAATTACACTTATCTTCATCCCTGGCATTTCTTCATCCGACAGTAAAACAGGGTTATAGAATTCTTTCAAAGGCGTCCCTTTAACTTTTTTGATGGTTCTTGTAAATAATGGCCCTGCAACAACAATAGCAGGTATCGCAATTAAAATTCCATACAGTAAAGTTTTACCAATATCAGCTTTAAACATTACTGCAATTGCTGTTGGTGCTGGATGTGGCGGAAGAAACCCATGTGTTACTGACAATGATGCTAGCATAGGTAAACCAACATATATTAATGGTAAGCCCGTTGAAGCTGCCACCGTATAAACTAATGGAATTAAGATTACAAATCCTACCGAATAAAACATTGGTATACCAACAATAAACCCTGCCAGTACTAATGCCCATTGCACATGTTTTAATCCAAATTTTGACACTAATTTGGATGTAATCCGCTGTGCCGCGCCACTATCGGCGACCAGTTTTCCCAACATAGCCCCAAGACCTAGAATCATGACTAAAAAGCCAAGTGTATTTCCTATTCCCGTTTGAATGGATTGAATCACACTATCTAATGCCATGCCTTGAAATATACCTACCAGAAGACAAACAATTACAAATGAAATAAAAGCATTCAGTTTAAATACGGCTATTAAAATAAATAATAATACTATTCCAGAAATTACAATTAATAGAGGCATACTAAAAAATGAAGATTAAAAGAGTGAATATAAGAATAAGATTCCTAGACATTTAATGGTTTTGAGATAGCACTAAATTTAAAGCTTTTTTATTACAAAATATTTGAATATTTAATAATAAAAAGCATGTTTAATTGAAGAAAAAACAATTCTTAACTAGTGCCAATCCCAAGAAATTAGCTCCCAATTCTGGTTTTTGGAATTATAGGAATGCAAGTGTTTAAATCCTATAGCATAATGTGCATTAAGTGATCTTGTGTTTTCCGCATCTACCTCGGTAATTATCATATCAAACGCAGCGTCCATCTCATGTTTCATAAACCCATACATGCCTCGAAAAACGCCTTGCTTTCTATACGTTTTATCAATACAAATCTGTCCCATTACAAAATAAGTCTCCTCAGCTTGAAGGCAATTATCAATCTGTTGAAACATTGGACGAAGCACTTCTATATCTTCTTTAAAAACTTTTAACATACAAAGTGCATAGCCAATCACTTTGTTATTACTTATCGCAATAACATGGGCACATGTATCATTCATCGTCTTTAAAATTTCAAACGTATGATGCACGGTCACGAAGCCTTCTGCCTGTTTTTCGTTTTCTGAAATTACCTCTGGAATATTAATACGTTGTAGCTCCAGTATTTGATGCAATTCCTGATTGGTTTCCACCCTTTTGTAAATAATGCGTCCCATTAAAGTTGCTTTTCTAAACCTTTAATTGACTTTAATTCAACCTTCAATTCTTGAAACATACTCACAATACTACTCAACTTCAGCTCCTCCTCATCATATTCTTGTGTATTGATACAACAGGTAAATTCCCATAGCTCCATTACTTTTTCAATCGCCACTTTATAAGGCGCATACATTTTATTATCTGAATGCAGTATCAAAGCTCGCTCTTCTTGAATTTTATTATAAACACGCTTATAGACTAATCCATCTTCTTTTGTAAGTACAATATACGTTCTGCCATCCTTAACATCATCTATATCATCAACAAATTTGGCTACCACAAAAGAACCGTCTTTTACAGGAAGCATAGAGTCTCCACTAATTGGGAAAGCCCTGTGTGTTCCTGTAGGCAAAAAAGGTAATTTAATTTTTTGTAATTGCTCAATATACTCTGGATCTGCATAGCCCTGAAGATAGCCTGCCGAGGCTTTTGTTGGAATAATATCAATTAAATCCTCATTGGTTTCATTAACAGTTACGGGAAATAAAACGCGCTTATTTCCAACTTCAATAAAGGAGGTGTCTTTAGCCGCTCTTAGATCATTTTTTACCAAAATATCAATAGGAATATCAAAATAGTTTGACAACTCAATAAGTTTATCTATTGATGGCTCAGAACGCCCCTCTTCATAAGAACCAATTATAGATCGCGTCCATGTTAACTCTTCTGCAAATTGTTCTTGAGAAAACCCTTTTAATTTTCTAAGATGCCTGATATTTATTTGGATATTTTTCATTTGCTACAAATATAAGCAACAACAACTACATATTGTAGTTAATTTTGTTAAACCTAAAATGTATCTCAACTGTCACACATATTACAGCTTACGCTATGGCACTATAAAGCCTGAAACATTACTTGCTATAACTTCAAAAAATGGCCTGCAAACATTGGCGTTAACAGATATTAATAACACCTCAGCTTGTTTAGACTTTGTACGGTTATCAAAAAAATACGAAGTAAAACCTGTACTTGGTGTTGATTTTAGAAATGGCGCACAGCAGCAATTTATTCTACTGGCAAAAAATAATACTGGCTTTCAAAACATCAATGATTACCTCTCTCTATTTTTACATGATTCTTCTCTAAAAATTCCCGATTGTGCTCCCCAACTGGAAGACACCTTTGTTATTTATCCTTATCAACATCATAAAAACTACACGCTCAATGCAAATGAATTTTTAGGTATAAAACCACAAGACCTTAACCATCTAAAATTTTCTAAATGGAATAACTTTCAAAGTAAACTAGTAGTCCTTCAAACCGTTTCTTTCGAAAATAAAAAAGGATTCAATACGCATCGTCTACTCCGTGCGATTGACAATAACACCTTACTAAGTAAACTGTCAAAAAGCGAACAAGGAGAAGAAACAGACACGATGTTACCTTATGATGAACTCTATGAAACTTATCAGGAATTCCCAGAACTTCTTGAAAACACAAAATCACTTTTGGAGAATTGCCATATTGATTTCGACTTTTCTAAAAACATCCCAAACAATCAAAAATCTTATACCAATAACGAAATTTTAGATTGCAAGCTATTAGAAAAACTTACCTATCAAGGCTTAAACTACCGTTACAAAGACCCTGACGAGCCCATTTATACTCGCATAGAAAAAGAATTGAGCATTATTAAAGAAAAAGGATTTGTATCCTACTTTTTAATCAACTGGAAAATCTTAAAATATGCCAGAAGTAAAAACTATTTCTATGTTGGTCGTGGTAGTGGCGCCAACAGTATTATTGCTTATTTATTACGCATAACCGATGTTGACCCTATAGAATTAGATCTATATTTTGAGCGGTTCATTAATCTATATCGAAAAAATCCGCCCGATTTCGACATTGATTTTTCATGGACAGACCGTGACGATATTACTAATTTTATTTTTAAACGTTTTAAACGCACTGCTCTTATTGCGGTTTATAACACCTTTAAATTTAAGGCTTCGGTTCGTGAATTAGGAAAAGTATTCGGGTTACCAAAAGTTGAAATGGATATCCTTACCAGAGGAAAGTACAGTTTTGAGAGCCTCGATAAACTATCGCAACTTGTCTTAATTTACAGCAAATATATTCAAGGGTTTCCAAACTATTTAGGCATTCATGCCGGAGGTATTATTATTTCTGAACACCCCATTCATTATTACTGTGCTACGTTCATGCCTCCAAAAGGTTTTGCTACCACACAGTTCGATATGGTTGTAGCAGAAGATATTGGACTCTACAAATTTGATATTTTAAGTCAGCGTGGATTAGGAAAAATTAAGGATACCGTAAACATTATAAAGTACAATTATCCTGAAAAGTCCCCCATAGATGTTCATGATATTAAACGTTTTAAGCAAGACGATCGCATAAAAGACCTCCTTAGAAATGCGAAGGCTATTGGGTGTTTTTATGTCGAATCTCCCGCCATGCGCATGTTGCTTAAAAAATTACAGGTAGATAACTATCTAGGTTTGGTTGCTGCAAGTTCTGTGATTCGCCCAGGGGTTTCAAAATCTGGCATGATGCGCGAATATATTTTACGATATCGCTATCCCGAACGCCGCAAAGATGCACATCCCATTTTATTAGACATAATGCCCGAAACTTATGGCGTTATGGTCTATCAGGAAGATGTCATTAAGGTGGCACATCATTTTGGCGGCTTAAATCTAGGAGAAGCAGATATGCTACGGCGTGGTATGTCAGGGAAATTTCGTTCTCGTGATGAATTTTTAAAAGTAAAACAACAATTTTTTGACAACTGTAAACGGGATGGAAAGCCAGAAAATCTTACTGCAGAAATTTGGCGACAAATAGAGAGTTTTGCCGGTTACGCTTTTGCCAAAGGACATTCGGCCTCTTATGCTGTTGAAAGCTACCAAAGTTTATTTTTAAAAGCATATTACCCCTTAGAATACATGGTAGCAACCATTAATAATTTTGGAGGTTTCTACAGCACTGAATTATATATAAACGAAGCAAGAATGCATGGTGCAATCATAGAGGCTCCTTGTATCAATAATAGTTTCAAAGAGACTTCCATCCACGGAAAAACAATTTATTTAGGATTTATGTTTCTGCATGCTTTAGAAGTAAGAACGATAACAAAACTACTTTCTGAACGACAACAAAATGGTCTATTTGAAAGCTTAGATAACTTTATAGAGCGTGTGCCAATTTCTATCGAGCAAATTTCAATCTTAATTAAAATCAACGCCTTCCGTTTTACAAAAATCAACAAACGTGAATTGCTTTGGGAAGCACACCTGAAAATTAGCAAAATAAGTTTTGAAGAGCACATAAGTACATTGTTCAAAACTGAAAAAATAAACTACAAAACCCCTGAATTATCAAGTAGTTTTTTAGAAAATGCCTTTGATGAAATAGAGCTCTTAGGATTTCCTCTTTGCAATCCATTTAAGCTATTGTCAAACCCTTCAAAAAACTACTTAACCGCAAAAGCATTGACGAGCTATAAAAATAAAATCATCACTATTGAAGGTTATTTGATCACCACAAAAAACACTATTACCTCAAATAAAAAAATGATGTATTTCGGAACCTTTTTAGGTCGTGATGGCGATTTTATAGACACCGTTCATTTTCCGCCTGTAGCTGTAAAACACCCCTTTAGAGGTAAGGGCGTTTATAAAATTACGGGTAAAGTTTTAGAAGAATTTGATTGTATTACTATTGAAGTCATTTCTATGTATAAACAAGCGGTTGTTGAAGACCCAAGATATAATGATAACACAAAATATGCCGCGGTATGATTTTAGAAGATAGAACTATAGTCCATATGGATTTAGATACTTTTTTTGTGTCTTGCGAACGTTTATTAGACAATCGTTTAATTGGAAAACCTGTGCTTATTGGAGGCACTTCAGACAGAGGTGTTGTGGCATCATGCAGTTACGAAGCACGTAAATTTGGCATCCATTCTGCGATGCCTATGCGCATGGCAAAACAGTTATGCCCAGAAGCCATTGTGTTACGAGGCAACTCTGGAATATATACCAATTTCTCTAAAAATGTAACCGATGTTATCAAGGAACATGTTCCGCTTTACGAAAAAACATCTATTGACGAATTTTACATTGACCTCACTGGAATGGATAAATTTTTTGGTTGCCATAAGCTTGCTTCTGAGTTGCGTCATCGCATCATTAAAGAAACTGGATTACCAATTTCTTTTGGAATGTCAATTAATAAAACGGTTTCTAAAGTAGCCACAGGTGAAGCCAAACCCAACAACGAAATACGCATTTTAAAAGGTGATGAAAAACCCTTTTTAGCACCATTATCTGTTAGAAAAATTCCAATGGTTGGCGAGGTAACCTATAAATCATTATGTGATTTGGGGGTAAAACGAATTAAAACCGTACAGGAAATGCCCATGCAACTCATGCACAGAGTGCTTGGTAAAAAAGGATTAAGTATTTGGAAAAAAGCGAATGGCATTGATAATAGCCCTGTCGTTCAATATCATGAACGAAAATCTATTTCTACCGAACGCACTTTTGATAAAGACACAACCGACCTTGTCAAGCTAAAAAGTATTCTGATAGCAATGACAGAGAATTTAGCCTATCAATTACGCCGCGGTCATAAACTCACGGCATGCGTCACCTTTAAAATCCGTTATTCCGATTTTCAAACCTATACACAACAGCAACGAATTCCATATAGTGCGATGGATCACGCCATTATTCCTGTGGTTTTAGATCTATTTCGTAAGCTCTACAACAGACGTTTATTAGTGCGGCTGATTGGTGTAAAATTCAGTCATCTCGTTGAAGGTGGTCATCAGATCAATTTATTTGAAGACAATGAAAAACACCTCAACTTAAGTCAGGCCATAGACAATATGCGCGAACGCTATGGTGACAGAGTGGTAATAAATGCTGCAGGAATGGACGCCAAAAGCATTAGCAGGTGGAACCCTTTTTCAGGAGAACCACCGCCATTATTAGCGAATCGAAGACGCTAGTTAAACTATTCTATTGTTTAGTATTTAACCAAGTGTCTCTTATCTCTTTTTGCGCATCAGTTGCAGCCTCAAGCAATGTAATTGCATAGGAAGGATCTGCCTTAAAGGTTAGGCTTGTTTCTTTTGTATTACCTAAACGCTCGTAAATAACTTTTACCGTATCATTTCTATTAAACTTCGCTTTTATAAAATTAAAGTCTTGTGTATCACTTAATGTGTACTCTCCAATTTGAATGATTCTATCTCCATTCTCTAATCCAGCTTCATATGCCGATGACCCCATACTTGTATTACTTCCAATTTTACCATCTCTAATTCTTGCTCCAAAACGTATTTTTGTATCATCTTGAGTTAAAGACACCCCAGCATTTTCAAACAAACGCTTCATCTCTGGCATCTCACTTTTGTAGATATAATTATTGAAAAAGTGGTCTCCAAATTCAGCCCCAGCATACGCCTTAAGAGTCTCGTGTAAATCTGAAATCACATATGGTTGTTCAACTTTTCCAAAGCTGGTCCAGACCAGCTTCATATAATCATCTAAATTCAAATCCTTTTCACGCAGTGATAAATCTAAAGCCAATCCTAAAGCACTTCCGTAAGAGTAATATGAAATAAAAGTATTCCCTCTATTTACAGGGTCTACTGATCTTGCAGCATCTACAAATGGTGCCTGATAACTCATTTCAATAGGTGTAAAAAATTGACGTCCTGGTGAATTCCACACATAATTGAATGTTCCCGACAAGCCATTTATATAATCTTCGTGACTCATCAATCCAGCACGACACATCATTAATGCCGTATAATAGCTTGTAAAGCCTTCAGCAAACCAAAGCTCTCCACTCATATTTGCCTCTTCAAAATCGAAAGGCTCAAGAGACTGAGGTCTGATACGTTCTACATTCCAAGCATGAAAAAACTCGTGTGATATCGTTCCAATATTTCTATCCATTCCACCATCTGCCAAACTTCTTGTAGAGGTACAAATAGTAGAATTACGATGTTCCATACCATCTCCTGATGCATTAGGAATATAACAGGCAAGAAAGTAATAATTGTCATAATCAAAATTTGGTAACTCGCCATAAACGGCTTCTTGTTCCAAAACAATTTTCTTTACTTTTTCAAAATATTCATCCAGCTCTGCATCAGTACCGTTATGGTGTAATACTAAATTTACCGTTTGTCCATCAACATCAAATGAGCGCACACCGTGATTACTTATTTCGGTAGGGCTATCCATAAAATACTGTAAATCTCTGGCGTTAAAGGTATTCCCTTCTACATGTTTTAATTGAGAAGCCACTTTCCATCCCAAATCTTCACGAACATCAAAAGTCACTTCAATTTCATCATTTTCTAAACTTGGTGCATAGATAAAGGTTGCCGGAATGTTTAAGTGCGCATGGGTTTCATCAATCTGAGCATAAGTTCCTCCGCCCCGGTTGGCAAACAAAGTATAGCTCACTTTTAGAGTTCCATCATGACCTTTTACTTTCCAAGAATAGGGGTCTGGTCGTGTGCTTTCCAAAACATTGCCTTTTCCATCAGTTACTTTTACATCATATATGTTTTTCATAAACTCATGCAAGGCATAACGCCCTGGCGAGGTACGGCTCATTCTAAATTCCATCTCACCAGCTTTCAAGTTAGTAAATGTCGCATTTACAGTAGCCTCGTGGTGTACGGCGTTTTCAAAAGAAATAGTGTATACTGATGACACTCCGTTTGAAGTTTCATCTATAGCGGTTTCTTTGCAATTAAAAAATGCCAATACGGCTAATAATAACAGTGTTTTTTTCATGATGTAATTGGTTTTTAATTTTACAACTGAATACAAGTAATCAATTATAATATTTCAATAAAGACAGAGCTTTTATAATAATGTTACAATTCGCTTCTTAAACCCTTGTTAAGAATAAAAATATTGCCTGTAAATAAGTGACTAAAATAGTCTATTTGAGAATGAGTATAAAAAAATCGCTGTTATAAAAATTACAACAACAAAAAAACAGGGATTGTCAATAATTACAATTTGTCATTTAAGAACAGTAAAACATAAATACTAACTTAAGGTTAATGATTAGAAAAATATAAATGACCGTTCTTTAGTCTTCAGCATACTCTAAAATATCCCTGGGCTGACAATCTAAAGCTTTACAAATAGCCTCCAATGTTGAAAAACGAATAGCCTTTGCTTTTCCAGATTTTAATATGGAAAGGTTGGCCGTGGTGATTCCAACAATTTCAGCCAGATCCTTGCTCTTCATTTTGCGTTTAGCAAGCATCACATCAAGATTTACAATAATAGACATAGGCTAGATGGTTAAGTCGTTTTCCCGTTTTAAGTCTTTTGCATTAGCAGTTGCCTTACTAAAAAGCAAAAAGAACAGGCCAATGACCACTAAAAAGATATTTTCTACATCCAGAGATTGAACGGAAGACGATAAGAACATTAAAAACGAATTCATTGATAAGCCTTCAACGATATTTGACGCCACACTTAATAATATAAATGACATTATAAATTGAATCAAAATAGTAGCTCCTCCAATAAACACGAATATATTTCCAGCCCTTTTTAAATTCTTAATTACCGTTTCGGAATAATAATCTGATTCGATAAAAGGCTTAATACATTTTCTTAAATAAAATACTGATAACAAGAAAAGGATAAAATTAACGATCTTTAATAGTGGCCCAATTATGAGAGCCCCATTAAAAACAGAAAACATTCTATTAAAACCTCGTAAACTAAACGGCAAATACTCATTTAAAAAGAAACTCGCTATAAAAAAGGCAAGGCCTAATACCAATACTGCGATTAATACAGCATATAATATGTTTATCAATACTTTTAAAATCTTAATGGTCTTCATATAATTAAATCGTTAATTCGTTTTCTTCTTTTAAAATGCCCCCGTTTTTTATAAAATCGGAGAAAATCAATAGTCCTATCCCAACGAGTACTACTACAAAGGCTAGAATAGCATTATTAATCAATTCATTCAATTTAAATGCTTGCATGGTAATGCCAATATAAAGTAACCTACACACTGCAAAACCTATAAAAATCTTCCCTGCCAATTTGAATTTCAATTCACTTTTTGAATTAAAAAACCCATCTTTTATAATGTATTGTATCCCCTGTTGTATCTTAAAAGACCCAGTAACAATCACGGCTAAAAGAGATGTCAACACGAGATTATCAAATGCGCCAAGGACATTGTCTTCATAGGCTTTTGATTGAAACAGATCTGGGATCACCAAGAAAACAAATTGAATTGCCACTAACAGCATAGTCAATACATTTATAAAAATCAGGAGTCGGTATAATAGTCTTACTTTGTTCATTATTGATGTAATTTAGTTAGTCATAAACCAGTGCACATAGCCACAATGATCACAAATATAGTTTTGCGCCGATTTATTCGCCCAATCTAATTTAAAAAATGTCATTTTAGGTGTATTCATCAAAGTATTTCTAGCCCAAAACGTATCATTTTTGCAAATAACACATTCTAATTTTTTCCCTTTTATAAGTCTTTGTTTTGATTCGGTATTCATAGCTCTAATAATTATAAGTGGATTCATTCACCCAGTGAAATTCCCGGTTAATGAGTCTAAAATCAGATTCTGGTTTTCTTTTAAATTGAATATGTAGTGAGTCCCCATCTAAAACCCCTCTTAATTCTAACTGTTCTGGATTAACAAACACATATAAAAACTGTTGTGGTACAGAATCAGTTTCTCTGCGAAATACAATTTCCTTCTGTTCCTGATCAACTTCAAAAATATATCGATCTATAGCCTCGTTCATTTTCTTAACAGCTGCCTTTTTCTTATAATTCACAATTAAATACCGCCATTGATAGGCATCCGTTAGCAATGGTGCTAAGGTGTCTTTATTCTTTATGAAAAGTTCAGATTCCCAAATACCGTAAAACTCCGATTTAGATTTTAATTGATCTTTCAAATCAAATCTCACAAAACATTGTATCATAATAACGCCAGTTACTACAATTAAAATGAAACTTTTAGCTCCCGTAATCACTTTTTTAAAGCTTGAATTTATTCGAGGAACAAAATGATGTACTTGTTCGGCAGTTTTGTTCCTGAAAAAGACATTTATAACACGACGTCTATCAGCCAATAATAAAAGTGACGCCATCAAAACAAGGTGTATCGAAAATAACTTTACTGGAATATCGTAAGTAAAATTCATCATCGCTACATTGGTCATTACGCCAACGACAATCATACTTCCCAATGTAAGCGTTTTTCTATAAAGTAATAACGCACCACCTAATACTTCAGCAACTCCAATAAAAATATTATAAGCAAATGAATGCCCCATAAAGGTCCATGCTAAACCCATTGGAGACATCTCTCCAACAGGTTGTAAAAGAAGTTCTAAACTCGTATCTCCAAACTGACCTTTGAATACTTTAACCATTCCATAAAGTAACATTGCAAAAAACAAGAAGACTCTAAGAATGACTTGAAACCAATAAAACAAGGTGTCGTAGCTAGAACGCTTTTGTTCTGCTAAGACCCAAATCCCACCAATAAGTATTGTTAAAACTATATTCAATCCTAATCGCACGTAATCAAATGATCGGTCTCCGCTTCCTGTACTATCCATGTGGAAATTAGCTCCCCAATTCAGAATGTTTTCAGCGAACCAACGTAGTGGTCCTTCCAAAAAAGGCGCTAAAAACAATAAGAGTATAAATAAAACAAAATAGGTGAAGGCTAATTTGAAAACCAGTTTAGTTATAAAGCTCCACTCTCCATTTTTGGATTGATAAAAATTCATTTATTAATTTTTTTGATACTGCAAATGTAATAAAATTATCGTAAAACAATAATTTTTTATTATAAAAAGATAATTAATTAATTTTGAGATTAATTATTCAACTATTGCAATGGCATTGTATATCTTTGTTTTAAGATGGCCGAATTTCCTAAAAAACTACAATCAAAACTCCTAGATCGTAAAGCAAAAAATGCAATGCGTCAACTTAGTGCTCAAAATAATTTGGTAGATTTTTCATCCAATGATTATTTAGGGTTTTCACTTTCAAAAGACATCTTTGAGAAAGCATACAACTATTTAAAAGCAAATGAAATTTTCAAAAATGGGGCTACAGGATCGCGTTTGTTATCTGGGAATCATCAATTGTATAACACTGTTGAAAAAATGCTTTGTGAATTTCATAATACTGAAGCTGCCTTAATTTTTAATTCTGGTTACGATGCTAATCTTGGATTCTTTTCAGCAATACCTCTACGTGGTGATATAATACTTTATGATGAATTGATACATGCATCCATTAGAGATGGAATCACTATGAGTAATGCTAAAGCTTTTAAATTTAAGCATAATGATTTGGAGGATTTAAAGCAAAAATGCAAGACTGAACACCATCGAAATCCTATTGAAACTGAAATCTACATCGTCACAGAATCGGTATTTTCCATGGATGGCGATAGTCCGGATCTAGTTGAAATGTCTCGTATTTGCAAAACTTACAATGCTCATTTTATTGTTGACGAGGCTCATGCATTAGGTGTTTTCAACACTAATGGCTCTGGGTTAATTCAAGAATTAGGTTTGGAAAATGAGGTTTTCGCTAGGATTATAACTTTTGGTAAAGGCTTAGGTTGTCACGCTGCCACAATCATAGGAAGCAACACATTAAAGCAATATTTGATAAATTTTGCACGGAGTTTTATTTACACTACAGCTTTACCTCCTCATGCTTTAGCCACAATTAATACCGCTTATCATGAATTAAAAATCACCGATGAAATTAAAAATTTGAATTATAACATTATATTTTTCAAATCGGAACTTACAAGACTTAAGCTAGAACAGGCGTTTATTGAAAGTGATTCGGCAATTCATTGTTATATTATTTCGGGCAATGATATTGTAAAATCTATAGCATCAAAACTCCAAGAACACGGCTTTGATGTAAAAGCAATATTATCACCAACAGTGGCAGTTGGTCAGGAACGCCTACGTTTTTGTTTGCATAGCTATAATTCCAAAAAACAAATAACAGATGTTTTGCAACTCTTAACTACTTTTGTAAACAAAACATAACGAAATCCATGAGTAACCACTATACCATACTAGCAGTTTTTGAATATTCAACGGAAGCCCAAGTAATGCTATCTAAATTAGATTCGGAACAAATTAGGACGCTATTAAAAGATGAAAAAACAATAGATTCCGACCCATTAATTAGTCAAGCTATTGGTGGTGTAAAATTACTAGTGCATAATGACGATTTCGAAAAAGCAGTAACTATATATAATGATGTGAGAGCATATCAAAAGGATAAAAACGGGAATAACCTTCATTGTACCAGTTGTAATTCTACACGCATTTTAGTGGCGCCTCCAAAACGAAAAAATATTTTTTATATGCTCTTTCCGTTTTTTGAAACTACAAAACATATCTGTAATGAATGCAAAACTGTTTTTTAAATGAAAAAAATATTCATCACAGGAATTTCAACTGATGTTGGAAAAACAATAGTTTCGGCCATTGTTACTGAAGCTTTAAAGGCCGATTATTGGAAACCTGTTCAGGCGGGAGAATTAGACAACTGTGATACTAAAAAAGTAGAACAACTAATCTCCAATAGCGCTTCAAAGCTTCATCCTAACAGTTACGCATTACATACGCCAATGAGTCCACATGCAGCCGCTGAAATTGATGGGATTACTATTAATTTAAAAAAAATTAAAGCTCCTAAAACTAAAAACCACTTGGTTATTGAAGGCGCAGGAGGATTATTAGTTCCTTTAAATAATACACAAACCATTCTAGATATTATTCTGCCCGATTATAAAATCATTGTAGTATGCAGACATTATTTAGGAAGCATTAATCACACACTGTTAACAGTTAACTTGCTTAAAGCAAAAGGCCTTAATGTTTCAATTATATTTTCGGGAGAATCCCATAAAACTACTGAGGATATTATTTCAAAAATGACGAATGTTTCAATCATTGGACGTGTAGACGAAGAGCCTTATTTTGACAAGAATGTAATTAAAGAGTACGCCCAATTGTTTAAATCTGGATTAGAAAAACTATAGATGAAAGAAATTACCGCGAAGCAACTTTGGTTTTACCCTGTCCTTTTCGGATTTTTTGGTGCTGCGTTAGGCTTAGTATTACGTTATGCTTTTGCTGAAGCTATTCCTGCATTTCCATTAAAAAATGTGTTGCATTCGCATTCGCACATCATGTTATTAGGACTTCTATTTAATGCCCTCGTTGTCCTGCTATGGACCAACTTTAGCAAAGGCATTGATAGCTTGTCTTTTAAATTCTATATAGCCCTTCAAGTTTGTGTTGCAGCCATGTTAGTGACTTTTATTATTCAAGGTTATGCGCTATTTTCAATTCTGTTTTCAACCCTTCATTTATGGATCAGTTATATTTTACTCATCAGATTATGGCGACGATTAGAAGGCAATAAGCATATTATCACTTTAATAAAAATAGGCATAGTTTTCCATTTCATATCCTCGATTGGCCCCTATTGCCTAGGGCCTTTAATGGCGATGGAGATGCAAGAATCGCCTTGGTATCAGCAAGCCATATTTTTTTATTTACACTTTCAATATTTTGGTTCTTTATTTTTGTGGCTCCTTGCAGGATTATTACAAAAAACGACTGTAATTCTTAAAAAGAAACACCTTCTCTTAATCACCTTTAGTCTAATTTGTCTCTATGCGCATTCATTAGATTATAATTTCAATCATTGGAGCATTACAGTCTTTGGTGGTTTAGGATCTGTTCTGCTTTTTATACTTCTTATAAGTTTCAAAAAGGCTTTTCTATCATCAAAAAAAGTATATAGGCTACTTTATGGGATTCTTATATCTATTGCTGTTGCAAACATTGCTGGTAGTATTCCTGATGTAGCGGCACTTGTTGAAGATCATCGTTTTATGCTAATTGCCTGGCTTCATCTATTATTTCTAGGACTATTCATCCCATTTATTTGGATAGAATTACCTCAAAAAATCTCAAAAAGCACCTGGATTTTCTATGGCCTTGTTGTGCTTTTTTCGGAAGTAATACTGGTATTCCCAAGTACACTCTCTAATCTCTTTGCTACATCTGTAATGTGGTTATTGTTTGTCGCCTATTTGGGCGTGTTTATAAGTATTAGTATTGTACATTTGACCTATCTTTTCAATAGCAAATAAATGTCATTACAAGAACGCGATAAAAAACACCTGTGGCACCCATTAACACAGCATAAATTACATCCAGATCATTTGGCAATTTCAAAAGCTAAAGGGGCGCTGTTGTATGACGACAATGGTAAGGAATACATTGATGGTATTGCGTCTTGGTACACTTGTATGTATGGGCATTGTAACGACTATATTATTGAAAAAGTCCACGACCAGATGCAGCAATTAGATCATGTTGTATTTGCAGGGTTTACACATGAACCTGCTATAAAACTATCAGAAGCACTTATTAAAATCCTTCCCAAGAATCAGAACAAATTATTTTTTAGTGATAATGGCTCTACCTCTGTTGATATTGCCATAAAAATGGCACTGCAGTATCATTTTAATAGGGGTGAAAAAAGAGGAAAAATCATCGCTTTTGAAGGCGGATTTCATGGGGATACTTTTGGTGCCATGAGTGTGTCTGGATTATCAGTTTACAATGGCCCTTTTGAAGAATTCTTTATCGATGTTACACGAATCCCTGTACCAACATCGAACAATTTTGATGCTGTTAAACAACAACTTATAGAACTGCTTTCTTCCGGAAACGTTGCAGCCTTTATTTACGAACCTTTAGTTCAAGGTGCTGCAGCTATGAAAATGTATGATGCAGGGCTTTTAGAGGCATTATTAAGCATTGTTAAACAGCATAATGTACTGGCTATTGCCGACGAGGTCATGACCGGATTTGGAAAAACAGGAAAGAATTTTGCTTCCCAACATTTAACCAATCAACCCGATATAATATGCCTGGCAAAATCTTTAACAGGCGGTATGGTTCCTATGGCAATAACTTCTTGTACTCAGCAAGTTTACGAGGCTTTTTTAAGTGATGACATTTCTAAAGGCTTTTTTCATGGACACACCTATTCAGCAAATCCAATTGCTTGTACGGCCGCATTAGCCGGGATAGAATTATTACAATCTACAGACGTTCAGGAAAATATAAATCGCATTATTGGGGCACATCAAGCATTTGATAAGCGAATTAAAAATCACACTAAAGTTTCTGAAACCCGTCAATTAGGCGTTATTTATGCTCTCGATTTAAATGTAGAAATGGATCGCTATGGTGATTTAAGAAATAAATTGTTCAAATTTTTTATGAACAACGGCGTGTGTTTGCGTCCTTTAGGAAATACCATTTATATTTTAGCGCCATATGTAATAACCAATGCTCAGTTAGAAAAAGTATATCAAACTATTGAAGCAGCTTTAGAAGAGGTTTAAATCCCTTCCAATACTTTATCCAATAAATTAATTTGTTCTTGAGTCTCTTTGATAAGAACATGTAACTTTTCATAAACCCATTCACCATCAATTTTCTCTGCAGTAACAACCAGAGATCCCTTCCCTTTTGATCCTTTTATCGGGATTACAAAATCTGCATCCCCTCCATCATCATCAAAAGAAATGTTACCACTAAACATGCCATCTGTATCGATATTATCACCTAGTGCTGCAATGATTTGCGGATCGTTTTTTGCTAATTCTACGGTATATTCATAAGGAGTAGAGTTTTTTAAAGCCTTGGTAACTCCAAAAAATATTGCGCCAACTCCAAAAACAAACAGAAGAATTACAGTTAAACAACCACCAACAGGCAATACCCATGGCCAATTTCTTCCAATCCAACTTTTCTTTTTTTGTCCATCCATGATCCAAATCTTGTTTTTTTAAAGATATGTAGTAAAAAGATAACATTTGTTACCGTCCATAAAATTTTATCTTTCAAATTGGTAAAACATATGATATAAGTCGCATAAGCCCTATTTTTGTCGAAAATAAAAAAGCTTGCAACATCCAATCTCCATTACCGCTATTGCTTCCGTGTCTCCTTTGGGAGTTTCATTAGAGGATACTTGGAAAAGTTATCAAAATAATGCCCATTGTATTTCAAAAAAGGAGTTTCCAAACTTTAGTGCATTTATTGCTGAATTACCTCTGGAAGGGAAACAGGAGATTGAAAACCTTAGACATTCAGACAGCAAATACAAATCCTTAGATGATACTGTACTATTTGCAATTTATGCTGCTCGCAAAGCTATAAATAAAGCTGAATGGAATGCTAATGATAATTTTGGAATAAATATAGGATCTTCAAGAGGCGCGACACAACTTTTTGAAAGCTATTACGACCAATTTTTAAGCTCACATACTGCCGAAACATTATCATCACCAACAACAACGCTAGGTAACATTTCTTCTTGGGTGGCACACGATTTACAAACTCAAGGGCCAGAAATTTCCCATTCAATAACGTGCTCAACTGCATTACATGCCATGTTAAATGGTATTGCCTGGATAAATTCTGGAATGTGTTCAAAGTTTTTAGTTGGTGGGAGTGAAGCGCCATTAACCTCTTTTACGGTTGCTCAAATGCAGGCCTTAAAAATTTATTCGAAATCTAATTCCGACTACCCCTGTCACGCATTAGATTTAGACAAAACAAGAAACTCAATGGTCCTTGGAGAAGGAGCTTCAATCGCCTGTTTAGAACAAGGGGAGCAAGAAAAAGCATTAGCTATAATTAAGGGAATTGGTTATGCCACTGAAGTCTTAGAACATAACGTCTCACTATCTGCAGAAGGGACCTGTTTTCAACGTTCAATGACGATGGCCTTAGGTAATATTTCCCCAAACGACATTGATATTATCATTACCCATACACCCGGAACTATTAAGGGAGATTTGGCAGAAATTAATGCCATAAAAAAAGTTTTTTGTAACAAAATTCCTTCTTTGACTACTAATAAGTGGAAAGTAGGTCATACTTTAGGTACTTCCGGAATGCTAAGTATCGAATTTGCAATTTTAATGCTTCAACATCAAAAGTACGTTTCTTCTCCATTTTATCTAGAAAAGCAACCTATAAGCATAAATAATATTCTCGTGAATGCTGTTGGATTCGGAGGCAATGCAGTGACCATTTTACTTTCAAAATAGTGTCTTTTGATAATAAAGTCTAAAGTTTCTGAATAACATTACAATACCTTATTCACAATCGTTTCACATAAATTATGCGTTTCCCATATATCTTGTAGACGACTGGCATCAAATTTACGTGTTTGTAAAGCATTCAACCAATCATCAAATAAATCTATAAATCCGCGTTTATATAAAGTGTTTTCCCAGTTGTCAAAAATCAAAGGATGTTGTTCTCCGTTTTGATAATGAACCCCTGAAACCAATTCGTCTATCAGCCATTTATTTCCTCTAGAATAATATTCAACCCGCTCTTCCGTCATGCCACTCATACGATTCATAGAGCCATTCAAGAGTGTTTCATTTTGTTGCCATTGTACTTGCAAAGTTTCTAATTCACCCTTTTGTGTTTTCGAAAATACTTGAATATTATCAATTTTCCCTTTGCCTAAAAATCGAAGACTATCGGCTACATGAATAAAATCGTCAAAAATAAAGACCCGTGGGTTTGCAGGTAAATTGACCCTGTTTTTTTGCCAATAAATTTGAATTGGGTTTTGCTCTTTTGATAAAGTATTAATTAAAGGGGCAAACCGACGATTAAATCCAATATATAGCAAGACTTGTTTTTGTGTTGCCAAATTCAATAATATCTCCGCCTCATCTAAGGAATAACAAAGCGGTTTATCTACAAACACTGGAATGCCTGCATGTAAAAACCTTGAAACAAGTTCAAAATGACTTTCTGTTGAACTATGAATCATCACGGCATCAGGCCTCTGCTTAATCAAGGTGCTTATATCAGAATATGTTTCATCAATGCGATATCGCTCCGCTAGTTGTTTTAATACTTTAGCATTTCTAGTACAAAGAATTGGGCTGACTTTAGCATGGTTTGCTGCAATTGGCAAATAAGCCTTTTGAGCAATGTCTCCCAATCCAATAAGTGCAATTCTCAACTTTTGTGATTTATTCATCAAACTAATTTAGGCTATTTATTTAACAACTTAATCCGTTAAGAAATATCACCAATAATTGACACTCATTATTTGTATATATTCAAGGAACTAAAAAGCATAACATTATTACGGTCTTAGGTGCCTCGATAAATCTACACAAATAAAGTCTCTGTTGATAATCTTACCAATAAAAAGAAATAGAAAATTCAGCTACTATAGCGGAATTCCTTACTTTTACACCCAATCATTTGATGAATTATGAGCGAGACAAAACACAATTGGACAAAAGAAGAAATTCTAGATATTTATAATAAACCGATGATGGAATTGCTGTATGATGCTGCAACAATCCATCGTTTACATCATGATCCAAATGTTGTACAGGTATCAACTTTACTGTCTATTAAAACAGGTGGTTGTTCAGAAGATTGTGGGTACTGTCCGCAAGCGGCACGTTATCATACTGATATTGAAGGGAATGATTTAATGAGTGTTCAGCAAGTAAAAGCTCAGGCATTGCGAGCTAAATCTACGGGAAGTTCTCGTGTTTGTATGGGAGCTGCTTGGCGTAATGTTAAAGATGGCGAAGAATTTGATCAAGTATTAGAAATGGTGAGAACCATTAATAAGCTAGATATGGAAGTTTGTTGTACCCTTGGTATGATTACCGAAAATCAAGCACAACGATTGGCTGAAGCAGGATTATATGCATACAATCATAATTTAGACTCTTCAGAAGAATATTATAAAGAAGTAATCTCGACACGTGGATATCAAGATAGATTGGACACCATTGGCAATGTTCGTAAAACCAATGTCACTGTTTGTAGTGGTGGTATTATTGGAATGGGCGAGAAAGTTGAAGACAGAGCAGGAATGCTTGTAGCTTTATCAACTTTAAATCCGCAACCAGAATCTACTCCTATTAATGCTTTAGTTGCTGTAGAAGGTACGCCTTTAGAAGACGAGCAGCCCGTTGAAATCTGGGATATGATTCGTATGGTAGCTACAACTCGAATTGTAATGCCAGAAACCCAAGTGCGCTTAAGTGCTGGCCGTACACAAATGAGTCGTGAAGGTCAAGCCATGTGTTTCTTAGCGGGGGCTAACTCTATTTTCGCTGGAGACAAGCTACTTACAACGCCTAATCCAGATGTTAATGAAGACATGAAAATGTTTGACGCCCTAGGGTTAAATCCACAAAAGCCATTTACTAAAAAAGTACAACCGCAAACCGTTGAGGCCAGTAGTTCACAATTTGAAGCATTGGGTGAAAAACCAAAATGGACGCGTCCTGATCATAAAATTGAGCGGAACGAATTGGCAAAAGCAAGTGCTAAATTGGAAAAATAAAAAGTCAAAAACGGATTGTAAAAAATAATTATCAAGCCGTTTAAATTTCACAAATCATTCACCAATAGTTAATCTTTCCAGCCCCATGGAGCATCTGGTGTTTCTATGGTTTTGGAGATATCAAAACTCACACGAAACACACGTGGTGTCCCCAAGCGTCTCAAATTATAAGTAAACTCAGATTCATTAAGGGTTATCCACCATACATTTGTTGATGCTGCAGGAATTAAATTAGTTGTTTCTTCATCTGCAGGGAATATTTGAATAGTTCCTTGTCCTGAATTAGTTGTTGTCCCTCCATACATTGTTATTTTATCTGGACTGCCATCCTCATGTCGATGATCATGTTTTAAAGTAATACGATTATCTTTAAAGGTCAGCACCCATGTTCTCGATTTATCATTTCCAACAAAAAAAGGAATTTTAATGATTGTATCACTACATGAACGAACATGCATTACTAATTTTTTTCCACCAAATTGTTCGTCATTTTCAGGCAACACCAAAGTCCCTTCAAAAGTTTTTCCACAAAGCTCTTGAAGTGAATTCCAAAATTGCTGAGCGTCACTTTGTGCTTGTGCATATGACTGTGTGAGGCTTAGGAACAAAAATAAAATAAGTGTTTTTTTTATCATTTTAGTCGTTTTTTTTATCTGTGAATTCTCTATTATTTAATTAAATTATTAACTTTTTCATAAATCATCGGTGACTCCCAACCGCGATACATTAAATAATCAACTAGTTTCTTTTTTTTCTTTAATGAATTAGATTCATTGATATAAAGAAGCCTTTTTTCTGCTAATTCATTAAAAATTTCAAGATATTCTTCTTCGTCTATTTCGGTAAGGGCTAAGCTAATATTAAACTTAGAAATATCTCTCTTTTTTAATTCCAAAATTATACGACGTCTTCCCCATTTCTTAATTTTGAACTTCCCGCGTGCAAATGATCTTGCAAATCGTTCTTCATGTAAAAAATTATGTTCTAATAAATGAACTAATACAACATCAATGGCTTCAGGAATCATATACATATCCTTAAGCTTTTGTGTGACTTCCTTATGACAGCGTTCTTGGTAAGCACAATAGGATTCGAGCTTCCTTTTTGCTTCGTCTACTGTGTACGTCTTTTTTTTGGGGAACATAGTTCAAAAATAACAATAGCTCTTTTAAAATGAAATACTAATTTTAAATTTTTAATCTTTGATCTATATTACAAACTATATTTCAATGCTAAAATCAAATTTAATCCTGGTGCAGCAATACCTGAAGAATAAGATCTATAACGCTGGTTTGTAATATTTTCTACTGTTGCAACAATTGAAGTAGCCTTATTAACTTGATATTGAGACCTTAAATTTAAGGTATACCAAGAAGGCGCATAAGGGTTTCCGTTACCATCTTTAGCATAAATATAGTCCTTATCTATTTCCGAAGGAGCTAATTGATCAAAACTAAGCTCACTATTATAAATTAAAAAAGCATCCCATTTAAATTTATTTTTTTTCCAAATAATATGTGTATTGCCAAAACTAGGCGCTACATGCCTTACAGGCACTTCTACGCCGTTTTTATCTTCTTCGGTTCCCCCAACAATACTATATTGAGAACTGAGCTTCAATGACTCCGTAAACACAATTCTAACACCGGCTTCAAACCCATAAATCCAAGCCTTAGATGCATTTTGAATCGCTTGAATATCACTCATCTCCCCATCATATAACATATGGGATTCTCCATTTATACTAAAATCTCGCCTCACCAATGCATTATCCAAATAGGTATAATAGGTGGCTAAATCAAAAATTACAGCATCTTGAAAATTTAAAACCAATCCAAGCTCTCCACTATAGGCATACTCTGGCATTAAATCTGAATTTGGAACAACAACAGATCCTGGTTCCGAATCAAATATTTTTCCTATATCATCAATATTTGGAGCTCTAAATGCCGTAGAAGCATTGAATTTCCATAATATGATATCATTTGGGGCCCAATTAAGTCCTGCAGTACCGGTTAATGCTCCTGTATTGATGTTCGCATCATTAAAAGGCAGATTGAAAAACGTATTATTATCTGCTAAATCTGCGTTAATTGTAATGTGATTATAACGTATCCCCGATTGAAATGTAAATTTCTTATTTGGTTTATATTTAAAACTCATATAGGCTGCCATAGATTGCCAAGTAGCCCCATTGGGATATCTTGATGCTATTGGTTGAGCACTATTATTGTTTATGTTTATTTCTTTTCCTTGAGAACCTACTGAATTATAAATATATTCTGCACCATAAAATAATTTTGAAGTTTCCGAAAGCGCTTTTTCAAAATCGATATTTGCAGAAATTGCATTAACATTCTCTTTTCTTATTCTGCGGGTATCTGAATTTAAATTTCTATCCACCCTGCTTTCTTTAAAATTTTGAAAGGCCGTGGTAATCTTAAATTTATCATACAAATTCGAACCACTATCGAGCTTTGTCATTTGAAGATTTCCTAAAAACCACTGTTGGGGACCATAATACCATTCTGCAGAACGCAAATTCTCTCCTCTATAACGAATTAGCCTGTCATATCTTGGATAATCTGAGGTTGCAGAATAATGCAGTCCCAAATCAAAACTAAGTTTTTTATCGGCTTGATAATGTATTTTTTCAAGAAGATTAATCTGATTATATCCTGTAAATTTCTGCTCTCTCGGGTCACTATTTTGAACAATAGCATCTACCCCATTTACAGTATTAACATATTCATTTCTTAGGTAATCTTTTGAACCATACTTTCCCATTTTCAAATCGTCAAAATCAGTATAACTCAAACTAGTTAAAAAAGCCCATTTCTTAAGTCCCAAATTAAAATCTATATGTCCGGATTTCTCATTGCTTGCCGTGGCATAACGCAGCACTGAATTCAATTTAAAAAGTAGGGAATCTGATTGTGATAATCTTGGTTTTTTGGTGTAAAAATTCATAACACCTCCAATGGCATCGCTACCATAAATAATGGAGCCCGAACCTAATATAATCTCAGCATTTTGAACTACAAAAGGATCTATAGAGATTACATTTTGCACATTTCCACCCCTAAATATGGCATTATTCATTCGAACATCATCAACAGACAGCAACAGTCTATTTGTTGAGAAACCACGTATCAAAGGACTTCCTCCGCCCAATTGACTCTTTTGGATAAAAACCTGCCCACTGTTTTGTAAAACATCAGCACTTGTTTGAGGGTTTGAAAAAACAATATCTTCAGCCTTAATACTTATGATTTTTTGGGGAACTTCTTTTTTGCTTTGTTCAAACTTAGAAGCCGAAATTACAATCTCACCCAAATCTTGAGATTTCGCCTTTAAATACAACACATTTGGTACTTCAGATTTTATAAAAACAGTCCTTATATGAGAAATATGTTGAAAAATCAACCTTTCGTTTTCTAAGAAACCATCCAAAGACAATTTTCCCTCCAGATTTGAAACCGTGCTTTTTGTTTTAGAATTATTAAAAACCGCAACGCCTGGAATAGGAGTTTTAGACGCTTCATCTAAAACAGTAATCTCCTGAGCCTGCATAATAAAACATGCCAAACATAAAAAAAAGACAATACTGTTCTTCATATTTTAGTTAAAAACTTGATTTAATATTGTTACAGATTTAGGTTGTTTAAAACCGTCCAAATGTAGCTTAAAATAGAGTAAAATCATACTTAAAAACTCTCGTTTTTGATTAGAATTAATTTCCAATGATTTACTTACATCAAATTTTATACCTAACAGTTGTTTCAGTATGCTAAAATTATCTCCAGAAATACAATATATACTTGTGTCTAACTTTTGAAACCTTCCATCTTCAAGATTAAAGTATTTTGAATCTGACTTGGGTAATTCGGGATAAAAACCTAGATATTTTGTAAGTTCAATTAAAAACACTAAATGAAAATTCGCATTAGTTTCTCCTTCATCGAACCATACTAACGATGTTTCTAAAAAATGATATAATGGTTGATTCTGTTCTTCTTCAATTAAAACAGTTGATAACACCTCTGAGAGAAACATTACCATTGCTCCCTTAATAACATTTGTATGCAAACTCTTATAATTGCAATACAATTTAATGTCCTTAAAATATTGTAGAGAACGGTTATCCTTATGGTCTGCATCAATCTCCAAAAGAGATAATGGCTGAAAATATGCAGGTTTAAATTTCCCTTTTTTAGATTTTAAAGCATTTCGCACCAAATAACTTATTGGTCCAAACTTTTCGGTATAGCATTTTATTATAAGGTCACTGTCTTTATACCTCAACTTTGATAATACTATGGCTTTTGTGGATATAAGCATTATCTAACAATCATTAGTTTTAAAACTTTGGTTTCAAAAGTATCTAAATCAGATAGCATCACTAAATACACCCCAGAAGCAACCGAATTATTTGCTAAATTCTTTCCATTCCAATATGCCGTTCCACCATCAATTTCCAAATTATAACCTCTATACCTTAAATTTGTTCTAGACTGAGCCTCCGCTACCAAATTACCAGCAATATCTACTATCTTAATATTGACATTATCACTTATATCTTTTATTTTAATTTTATCAGAGAGAGCATTAAATGTTGGACGAACTGGATTTGGGTAAATATAGGCATCGGTCAATCCTTCTAAAGGTGCGGAGCCTCCCGATTTAAAAGAAAGCAGCCCTCTATCAGTAGCAATATAAACGATTCCTTTATCCTCATCTATTGAAACATCATTAATATTGTTGGATGGTAAAGGCGAATTGTCTTTTGTAAAATGAAATATTGTTTGTTGACCATCAGAAGAAAAATAAAATAAACCTGCCCCAATGGTTCCTACCCATTTATTATTAGAACCATCTACCTTTATGTCTGAAATAAATTGGTCATCTAAAAGCTCTTTTGGAATCCCATCTTCTAAAATAATAATTGCTGATGTAGAGACATTATCCTCCGTGAAAAAATTTGAAGTATTATACAAAACCCTCAAGCCTTTCTCTGTTCCAATCCATAATTGATTTCTGTCATCTAAAGCTAATGCCCTTACAATTTTGGTTGGTAAATTTCCATCTTCCTCAGTAATATTCTTTAACAATTGATTCCCTCCATTTTCATTAAACCCAATTAATCCAAATGAAAATGAAGCAATATATTTTGTACCTGAATGATGTATTACCATTTCTTCAAACCCAAGATTATCATTAACCGGATCTAAAATTAAATCAGTAAAATCAAAGCTTCTCCATTGATGGGAATTAGGGTCATACGATTTTAAAGGTTTTTCAATTAATGAAGTCAAAGACCATAGTAAACCATTTTCATCAAATGTTGTTCCTGAAACACGAATACTATGAAAGTTTGGTGCTCCATCCAAAATTAAAGACTCTAATCCACTATTAGTATCATCATGTCTAACTAATGGCACAAAATCATTAATCTCTAACAATCCGTCTTCAAAAGAACTAATAAAAACTTGCGCAGGATTAAAAGGATTTATTGAAATTGCATTTAAATTTCTAGAATCAAGCAGACTATCATATGGGATATTTATCCAGCGTTCATCATTTAAATGACTCACACCATAACTTCTAAATGGTCCTGGATTATAACGATCGGTATAATCCCCATAAGTAACCCACAAACCACCATTACCTGCATGAATAGCATATCCATTGTTTTTTGATGGACCATCAGGGTGAATCTCTTGAAATTCTGAAGTACCATCTAAAGCCAATGTCAATATTCCAAAATCTTCGGAACCTATATATATTTCCTCAGGTGTAGACACAGCAGCTGTAAATTTCGTTGCAAACTCGGCACCAATACCTGTACTGTTTAATAAATTAAAATCATTATCATAAACAAATACTTCATCAGTTGTTGTTACTATTAACTGATTATTTGATCTCTTTAAATCTAAAGGGGTGTTTGCATAATTAAATAATTGAATAAGATTTGAATTACTTATTTCATATATGCGATTATTTGTGGAGGTACAGTACAATTTATCAACTACAGGTTCAATACCTAAAAAACTACCAGTAGCAATTTGTGACCATTCTTGAAAATCAATCAAGTTAGGACTACTTAATAATGCTTTTTTTACACCTCCATTACCGTTACATGCTGCATAGATTTCATCTTCAAAAATCGCCGTTTGACTCACTGGTATTTGGTTCCCACCATTACCAATAAAATAGGTGTCTTCAAACTCCAGTCTCGTCAGGCTATACACGGATATTCCAAAATCTGTGGCTATAAATATCTTACCATCATACTCATTAAAATGATTAATTCTTTTATCGTTAGGGGGAATGGTTTGCTTTTCTACAATATCAACAACAGTTATAACCTCATCAGTAGATTCTTGTAAAATTTCTATTAAACCATTTTCATAACCAATAACTATTTGTCCAAAATTCTCACTATAATATAATGTAGATATAAACTCTCCTGAGAGTCCGTTAACGGATGAGATATTTTCTAATTGAAGTGTCTCTAAGTCATAGCTAAAAATAGCATTTTCTGACGCTGCATAAATTTTATTATTACCATGTACAACATCTTTAATATTTAAATATGAATAATGTCCTTCCCATAATGTCGTAAAATCTTGAGCGCTTACAACAACCGAATATAAAAATGAAATAAATAGTAACAGAGTTTTCTTTTTCATCAAATAGGATTCAACATTCAAATATATTTATTACTAACGAGAATAGCTTTAATATCATATGTATTATAATAGAAAAAGCTCCCAAAACAAATTCTGGAAGCTTTTAATCGTCAATATATATTAGAGCTATACTACACCCTGAGCTAACATTGCATCTGCTACTTTAACAAATCCCGCAATATTTGCACCTTTAACATAGTCAATATAGCCGTCTTCATCTTTACCATATTTAATACATGAATCATGAATGTTGGACATAATCTCTTTTAGCTTTTCATCTACTTCTTCTCTAGTCCAATTGAAACGCAAAGAGTTTTGTGTCATTTCTAGACCTGAAGTTGCAACACCTCCAGCATTTGAAGCTTTTCCTGGAGCAAACAATATTTTTGCTTTATGAAATACTTCAATAGCATCTTTAGTAGAAGGCATATTAGCTCCCTCACTAACAGCAATACATCCGTTATTTACCAAAACAGTAGCAGCATCACCATTTAACTCATTTTGAGTAGCACAAGGTAAAGCTATGTCACATTTAACACTCCAAGGTGTATTCCCTTTTACAAATGTTGCATTTGGATATACTTCTAGATATTCGCTAATTCTGCCACGTTTTACATTTTTTAATTCCATTATAAAACTCAACTTCTCCACATCAATACCATCAGCATCGTGAATATATCCTGATGAATCAGACAATGTAAGTACTTTCCCGCCTAATTGAATAACTTTTTCGGCGGCATACTGAGCAACATTTCCAGAACCAGAAATCACTACTGACTTCCCATTAAAAGAATCGCCTTTTGTTTCAAGCATTTTTTGAGCAAAATACACAGTTCCATAACCTGTTGCTTCAGGTCTAATTAGAGAACCACCCCAAGTCATTCCTTTTCCAGTTAAAACTCCTGTGAACTCGTTACGTAATTTTTTGTACATCCCGAATAAAAATCCAATTTCTCTTCCTCCAACACCAATATCCCCCGCAGGAACATCAGTATTTGCACCAATATGACGGAATAATTCACTCATAAAAGAATGGCAAAAACGCATAATTTCATTATCGCTCTTTCCTTTAGGATTAAAATCACTTCCTCCTTTACCACCACCCATTGGAAGGGTAGTTAAACTGTTTTTAAACACTTGTTCAAATGCTAAAAACTTTAAAATACTCATGTTAACCGATGGATGAAAACGTAAGCCCCCTTTATAAGGACCAATAGCCGAATTCATTTGAATTCTATACCCTCTGTTAACTTGAACTTCACCGCTATCATCAACCCAACATACTCTAAAGGTTAATGCGCGTTCCGGTTCTACCATTCTTAATAAAATGTTTTTACCGTGATAAATGTCGTTCTTTACGATATAAGGAATTACTGTTTCAGCAACTTCCTCTACTGCTTGCAAGAATTCTGGTTCATTCCCGTTTCTTTCTTTTACAAGATCTAAAAAACCCTCTATTTTATTTTTCATCTATAAAATTTTGAAGTAATTATATTTTACTGATTTTTATGACCACAAATATACATTATCTTTAAAAACAACCCCTCTTTTTTTTTAATTTCGCAATAATTTTTCCACAGCGAGTAGATCGACTATTTAACTTACAATTAGCATCAAAATTTATTGATTTTTGTAATAAAAAGGAAACTATAACAAGTCCTAATACACTCAAATCTTGCTCTTTACAAATAATTAGACTCGTAAAATTATTAGCCTTCAGGGTATGATTTTTGAGTTATTTCAAAAAAAGAGCTTTCACACGGCAGTTCGCTTTAGAAATTCCTGTCAAGTTTTAAAACAAAACAGGTCTAAATCATATAAGTATGTTCCTAAATGTCTTTGAATTTTTATACTCAAAACAGCCTGAAATCTAAATATAAAACAAAAAAAAGCTCTTAAAAAGAGCTTTTTTTTTACTGTAAGGCTTGTTTCAAATCATTGATTAAATCTTCCTCATCTTCTATCCCCACACTTAAGCGAATTAGAGAATCTACAACACCTGTTTTTTCCCGTTCTACTTTAGGAATACTTGCATGTGTCATACTTGCTGGATGACCAGAAAGTGATTCTACACCTCCCAAAGATTCAGCCAATGTAAATATCTTCAGTTTTTCTACTATTTTAATAGATGCATTATAGTCGTTCCCTTTGGTTGTAAATGATAACATCCCTCCAAAGTCTTTCATTTGAGTTTTGGCAATATCATGATTAGGATGAGATTCAAATCCTGGCCAGTATACATTTTCAATTTTCGGGTGATTTTTTAAAAACTCTGCTACAGCTTTTCCATTTTCGCAATGTCGTTGCATACGAATATGAAGGGTTTTAATCCCTCTAAGCACCAAAAAGCTGTCTTGAGGACCACAAACTGCCCCACTTGCATTCTGGATAAAATAAAGTCGCTCTGCCAAATCATTATCCTTCACCATTAACGCCCCCATCACAACATCACTATGTCCGCCTAAGTACTTGGTTGCCGAATGCATAACAATATCAGCCCCTAGATCCAAAGGTTGTTGTAAATATGGCGTTGCAAAGGTATTGTCTACTGCAAGTAAAATATCATGCTTTTTCGCAACACTAGACACCGCCTTAATGTCAATAATATTAAGCATTGGATTGGTTGGTGTTTCCGCCCAAATCAATTTAGTCTTCGAATTAACATAAGATTCTATATTGGCTGCATTGTCCATTCCAATAAAATGAAACTTAATTCCGAATTTTTCATATATACTTGTAAACAAGCGATAAGTTCCGCCATATAAATCATTGGTAGAAATAACCTCATCCCCTGGTTCCAATAATTTTATTACCGCATCAATCGCTGCTAATCCAGAACCAAAGGCTAGACCATGGTTTCCGTTTTCTATACTAGCAAAGGCATTCTCTAAAGCTTTTCTAGTAGGATTATGTGTTCTAGAATATTCAAAACCTTTATGTCCTCCAGGTGTTGTTTGAGCATAAGTGGATGTTTGATAGATTGGAGGCATTACAGCACCATAAGCTGGATCATGTTCTTGCCCTCCATGTATAGTTTTAGTATTGAATTTCATATATCTATAGAATTTAATTAAAGTTAACTCACATGCTGAGCGTAATTTGTTGTTGTGTTCGATGATAAACGTTTTAGCATGTTCGTTTATTAAGTCTCTTTTGTTCGCAACAAATTTAGTTTTTAATTCGTTGTATTCAAAAGGATGCAATATCTTTAAACCACCTTAATCATTAACATCATTTACTTTGAAAAAAATTCTTCTCTCATTCCTGTTTTTATTAACGTTGTTTTCTTGTAAAGAAGACATTAAAATTGCTTTTACAGAAATAAATTCTGAACATAACACCAATGCAATTGTTGAAATAAATATCCCAAATGCTGAAGGTAATTCATCATTAAGTACAAGTATAAATTCAAAAATTGAATCCCTTATTGCAAATACTTTAAATTTTGTTGATGATGATTCCGAAGCTATATCATTAAAAGATGCTTTAGAAAAATTTGATAATGAATACAAATCCTTTAAAAACGATTTTGAAGAAAATGCTTTAGTTTGGGAGGCTTCATTTGATGGAGAAGTAACCTATCAATCTTCTGAAATAATTTCTATAGCATTAACCAGTTATCTTAATACTGGTGGCGCC
>Ga0209395_1001455_pt1 | contig 33128 bp, 20 predicted proteins | sample GOMGulsemesocosm_3_FD_184635 | JGI IMG/M metagenome (GOLD analysis project Ga0209395, IMG submission 184635) | Methane-oxidizing microbial communities from mesocosms in the Gulf of Mexico - GOM9D Gulf of Mexico (SPAdes) (version 2) | ecosystem: Environmental > Aquatic > Marine > Cold seeps...
TGGTCACGGGTTTTGCACTGTCGCTTGTGTTGCCGTTTACGGTTTAGGGAGGAAAGGCTTTGCCGCTTTTTTGTTTTCAGTAATCTATTTCGTTTGCGTGGAGATCTATACGCTCAATGAATACGGGGTGTTACAAGCTTGTCTGACGAGCTGGCATAGCCCTTGCTTTGTTCTCTGTAGTGAAAAATAAATAGATCAGCAGGCAGAGGGGCAGGTGATGGCGATCAGTTTTGATAAGGCTTTAGGGGTTCACGAGGATGCGATGCGCTTTCGTGGTCATAGAGCCGCCGTATTAGCTAATAACCTCGCAAATGCCGATACACCTAACTACAAGGCGCGGGACATAGATTTTCAGTCGGCGCTGGCAGAAAAGATGAATCCGCAAAACAAAACGATTGAGTTACAGACAACGCATCAGTCTCACCGTGAAGCAAAGGGCTTGCTAGTGGATGATGGTGGGCTGAAATACCGCACGCCACAGCAGCCATCGATTGATGGCAACACGGTGGAAGAGCAGGTGGAACACGGTCAGTACATGGAAAACTCGCTGGCATTTCAAGCCAGCTTCACGTTTTTGAACAGCAAATTTAAAGGCCTGATTGGCGCGATTAAAGGCGAGTAATTCGCCAGCTTGAGGAGTGATTAGTATGGCTTTAGGCAATGTTTTTGATATCGCTGGCAGTGGCATGAATGCCCAGAGTCTGCGTTTGAATACCACGGCAAGTAACATTGCTAACGCACAAACGGCCAGTTCGAGTGTCGATGAGGTCTATCGCGGTCGCCACCCTGTATTTGCGGCTGTGTACAACAAGGCGATGGACTTCAATTCGAATCAGGCAAGCAGCGACAGCGAAGCGGGTGTGCAGGTCTTGGGCGTGGTGGAAAGCGATGCGCCGCTGCAGCCCCGTTACGAGCCGCATCATCCGATGGCCAATGATGAGGGTTATGTCTACTACCCGAATGTGAATGTGGTTGAAGAAATGACCAATATGATTTCGGCTTCGCGTTCGTTTCAAGTGAATGTGGAAGTGATGAACTCAGCTAAGCAGATGGTGCAGCGTGTATTGACGCTGGGGCAGTAAGTAATAATGAGCGTTTCAATGAGTAAAAGGCTTGCAAGGGGCGAATCTCATGAATGAAGTAAGTGCAGTAAACAGTGCGTTGAGCAACTTCTCGATTGAGAAGAAGACCTCGACTGACCCCAAGAGTAATGAGCTGGGCCAGGATGCTTTCTTGCAGTTGCTGATTACTCAAATGGAAAATCAGGACCCCTTAAGTCCAGCAGAGAACACCGAGTTTATTGCTCAGTTGGCACAGTTCACTTCGGTGGAATCACTGGATAAGTTGAACACCAACTTTGAGTCTTTTTCAGCTCAATTTAATTCTAATCAGGCGTTACAGGCTTCTTCATTGGTCGGTACCCAGGTCAGCGTCGAGAGCGGAAAAACCTTGCTGCCGAACAATGGCATGGTTTCTGGAACAGCAGATGTGCCGGCCAGCACATCTGACTTGGCCATCAAAGTTTACAATGAGGCTGGCACGTTGGTTGAAACGATTCCAGTGGGCGAGGCCTCAGCCGGTGATCTTGTCTTCCGTTGGGATGGCATGAGCGCCGAAGTCAACGGTGAAATGCTGGAGTGGCAGAGCCCCAAGGAGGGTGGGCACGCAGCGGGTCTCTACAGCTTTAAAGTCATGAGCACCCAGGACGGTGAGCCCACTGCATTGGGTCTGTCGCTTAGCGCTAACGTCAACAGTGTGACCGTAGGTCAAGACGGTGGCATGACGCTCAATCTCGCCGGTATCGGCGCTTACAGCATTAATGATGTAAAACAATTTAACTAATACAGTCGCTCTTTTTTAAGAGGATTGTTTGCTATCGCGTCGTAGGAGATAGTCATGCCGTTTAATACCGCACTCAGTGGCATTCGTGCCGCCAATGCCGACCTAAAGGTCACGGGTAATAACATTGCCAACGCCAGTACCGTTGGTTTTAAGGGCTCGCGCACCGAGTTTGGCGATGTTTACGCTTCAACTGTCTTGGGGGGCGGGGGCAATACCATTGGTGGTGGCGTGCGGGTGCAGGATGTCTCCCAGCAGTTTAATCAGGGCAATATCAGCTTTACGGAAAATGAGCTGGACCTAGCGATCAGTGGTTCTGGTTTCTTTGTTGTGCAACAGGGTGGCGATCAGCTTTACACCCGTGCCGGCACGTTTGGTTTGGACTCAGGCGGCTATATTGTCAACAACACCGATGCTCGTTTACAGGGATTTGCGGCAGATGATCGAGGCAATATCGGTGGTGTGATGAGTGATATTCGCATTGAGACGGGTAATCAGCCACCGCGTTTGACCACGATTGTCGAATCGTCGTTGAACCTTGATGCAACCGAAGAGGTTCTGCAGCGCTCGGGCACTATTTTTACCGCAGAGGGAAACCGTATTGGCGTGGCGCAGGTCGGTCCGCTCAATGAGACCTCGTCTAACTTGTTGTCTGGCTCTTTCGCCTTACCGTTGGCCAATGATTTTTCCTTGAAACCAATTAGCTTCGATGTGACCTTGGCGGGCGCCAGCAACAACAACGGCTCGGTCAGTGTGACCCTAGACAGCGCTAATGGCATGCCCCCTGCGATTAATACCTTTAATGACCTGCGAACAGTGGCCGGTGTTATTAACGGCCAGTTGTTCGCCCCTAATATCAGCTCGCAGAGTCCTGTGGATGTTTTGGCAACGGCCGTTAATGATGGTGGTGGAAACTTCCACCTAGAGTTTAAATCTCTGATTGCCGGCGAGTCTTCGCAGGTCAGCGTTGATAACGGCAACATCAGTTCTTTAGCGACCTCTGATCAGGCGGCAACAGTATTTGATGTGAGTGGTGGTCCAACGACGGCTTTTTCCGCGATTGATCCTCCTACCGTAGCGCGGGTTGATGGCGCGACGCTGATCCCAGCTCTGGCCGCTGGTGCCGCTTTTGCCGCTGGCGATACCATCACCATGTCGGTCAATGGCACGCAGGCAACTATTGATTTAAATGATGCAACGGTGCCGACAGTGGCTGCCGCAGTGGACGCCGATGATGTTGTGCTGGCGATTAACGCACGCCTCGATGTCGCATTTGGTGTGGGGGTGGTACAGGCGGTGAACAGTAACCCTGGGGGCGCTGGTACGATCAGCTTTGAAACCACTAATACTGGTATTACGCAGTCTCTGGCGATCATCTCGCCCTTGGGCGGAACGAACCCTCTTGGCTTGCTGCCTATAAGCGATCAAGGGGGGGATGGCGCATCGTTTGATATTTCCGTTAACGGCAGCTCCTCAATTCGCGTGCCTATCGGATCGATTGCCGCGCATGCAACCTTGGCAGGCTTACAAACGGCATTAGATTCGGCCGTGGACACGGCGTTGGCGGGAGCAGGTTTCGGTAATCTTGTAAACGTAAACGTTGATGCAACCAGTGGCCGCGTTTTTTTTGAGAGCACTTCAGCCGGTGCCAGTAATACATTACAGATTAGCCAAGTGAATGGCGTGGATATTCTCGGCTTACAGTCAGCTGTGCCGACCTTAGTGAACACCGTTTACCGTGGTGGCGATGCGGCTTCATCGCTGGGCTTGCCGGTGGGAGGAAGTCGTATTTCTGACAGCAGCGGTCAGGCTGCTGTCACCAACAACTACCCAGATCAGTCCATCGATGTGGTGGATCCCGATGGTAATGAGGTGACTTTTACAACCCTCGCGGGTAGCTCTGCGGCCGAGACGGCGTCTGACATGAACGCACTAGCGGGTATATCCGCCACGGCATCGAGCAGTGCGACACTGTCCGCTTATACCAACGCCCAGGGTTTTGCCGTTATTACTTTGAATAACGTGGCCCTAGTAGCGGATACCCTAGAGGCTTTGGAAACGGAGATTAATGCGCTGACGACTTCAACGTTACCAGGGGTCTCGGCCACCTTTGATAGCACTGCTCAGACCCTGTCGGTTACTTCTGCGGTGGGTGATGATCTAGTGTTTGAGCTCAGTAGTACCGATGATGGTGATGCGCTTACGATACTGGGGAGTGATGGTGGCGGCATCCCGGTGCTGCTGGAAACTGATCCTCTGAATGACGGAACTTCCACCGCGACCACTATTTCGACCCCTGCGGCGAGTGAGCTAATTACAGGCTCAGAAAACTATTGGAGCCAAGTGCCGGCCCCTACTTTTGATTTATCCATTGACGGGCAGGGCTATCAGACCGTGAGTTTGCAGGGCATTAATAATGACCTTCTGCTGAACGGCACGACGCCAGTGGCGGGCGCTCTGGCCAATGGCGCTTTGCTGACTGCGATGGACACAACCTTTGATCTCACCCTGACGGGGGCTGCAGCGGGTGCTGTAACGGTTGATTTAGATACCTTTGTTGATGGCAGTGCGGGCACGTCCGCCGCTTTGCAATTACAGCTGCAAGCAGCCGTAGATGCGGCGATGGCGGCTACGGGTACGCCAGCGACGAGTACGGGTACAGCGCCGGCCGATAATGTACTGATTGGAGGAATGGCCGTTGGCGGCGCCAACAGCATTACATTAGATGTGAGCGGCAGCAATGCAGTCATTGATCTTCAAGCCGCTGCCGCTGCCGCTGAAGCCCTGGCGCCAGGTGCGAGCACGACAGACCTCTTGGTTGCTGAAATAAACAGTCTGATTGGTCTTTCTGGTTTGGCCGGGCAAATTATTGCAACCAATCCGGCTACACCCGTCAATGGTGTAGTGACTTTTGAGGCGGTGACGGCTGGCGCAGCACAGACACTGACCATAACGCCGGATGTTACTGATTCATTGGGGTTCGGTGTGCCAGTGAATGTCTTGGGTGTTAATGGGCCGCTAGTCGCGGGTGATGTCACCGTTAACTTAAACCCCAGTACCAATGAGTTGAGCTTTAGTCTGTCAAACCCTGGGGTGGCGGCAGGAGACACTCTTTTACTGGATAACGTTGTGGTGGGTGCCACACCGGATGTCTTGTTGCTAGACGATATAAACACCGCTATGGCCGGTGTGCCGGATGCGGGGGCCGTGCCTTCACTGGCAACGACAGAAGCAGCCATTCAGGCCGCTGTTGATAGCGCGGTTGGTGCAGGTGTTGTGACAGTCAGCATAGATGCTGGGACTGGAGGGGTTGTTTTGACGACAGCGCTAGCGGGCTCTGATCACTCTGTTCGCGTCGTTAATGTCTCTTCTACCGATGTATTGGGCTTTAGTACGGTACCGAACTTGGTGGGCAGTTTATTTGAAGGCGTCGACGGTGCTAACGCGCGCGCCGAAGGTGTGAACGGTAATCCGAATGTGGTCAAGGTCGGTGGCACCATCGAGATAGTGCTGGATGAAGGTTACAGTGTCAGCGACCCTCAACCGTTGGCCGATGGTTTGTTTGCGCCCTTCCAGGCTGATACCTTTCAGCCGTTTACGATCAATGAATTTAACCCGCTAGATCAGGCGACCTTCAACCACTCAACGTCATTAGAAATCTACGACAGTCTGGGTAACTCGCACATCATGACCCAGTATTTCGTCAAGCAGGACTATGACATCAACGATCCAACAACCCAGCCGAACAGCTGGCAGATGCATGTACTGATTGACGGTGCGGAAGTGGGCGACCCCCTTACCACCTTGCCGCCACCGCAGAATACAGAAGCGACACGGGCCACTTATAACTTGGCGTTTAACTCGGACGGCACTATGAACACGTTGCTCTCCGATAGTGTGTTGGTCTCCAACTGGGTGCCACTGAATGCGGCGGGCGAGCCTAACGGTGCGGTATCGCCTTCGAATGTGCTGAGCGGTGGCACCTTGCCGGTACCCCAGCCACCCACAAGCTCGAACTTTGAAATCGAAATGGGCGGCACCAGCCAGTACGGCAGCGACTTTGCGGTTAATGATGTCGATCAGGATGGTTTTACAACGGGACGTCTGTCGGGAATTGATATCGATGACAGCGGTATTATCTTTGCGCGTTTCACCAACGGTGAGGCTCAAGCACTTGGGCAGATAGCGCTGGCTGAATTCCCGAATGTTCAGGGGTTACAACAGGCTGGCAATACCATGTGGGCCGAAAACTTTGAGACTGGTACGCCGAACATCGGTGTTCCGGGCACGGCGTCCTTGGGGGTGATCACCTCCGGTGCGTTGGAAGACTCGAATGTCGACCTGTCGGAAGAGCTGGTGAACTTGATCATTGCGCAACGTAACTTCCAGGCCAGTTCTAAAACCATTGAAACCGCGAACCAGGTCACCCAGACGATTATTAACCTTCGTTAATTTTTAGACTTTGCTGTTCTCGTAAGCCGCCCTGTCGTCAAGGCGGCTTTTTCTTGCCGATTTTAGTGATTAGGCGCGTGAAACTTGCCGTCTAGAGGTGTCTGTAACTTTACCGCTCTCCTGCTCTTTTGACCTGTGTGTCGAATACCCTTGCCGTTTAGGCCTTCTTATATAAAACATCCCCCGCTCTTTGTGTTTACACTTTTTTGGCACAGCGCTTGCAGTCTCCTTATTATGTACTTTCAGTGACAATTTAACAGCGGAGTTTGTCGTGGATAAAGCGCTCTATATTTCAATGACCGGTGCCAAGCACAATATGCTGGCGCAAACCGCCCATTCCAATAATTTGGCCAACGCCAATACCACGGGTTTCCGCGCGGATTTTGCTCAGGCGCGCAGCATGGGGGTTTATTACGGCGAGGGAATGCCGACACGCGCTTATGCCATGACCGAGAGTCCTGCGACTAATTTTGTACCCGGTGCGCTGATCGAAACGGGTAATGAGCTCGACATCGCCATTAAAGGTGACGGCCTACTGGCAGTACAGGCGGCCGATGGATCAGAAGCTTACACCCGCGCAGGCGACCTTTTTACCGACAGTGCCGGCATTTTGCGCACCGGTAATGGTCTCGCAGTATTGGGCACGGCCGGTCCCATTGCCTTGCCGCCGCATCAAAAGGTCGAGGTGGCCAGCGATGGCACCTTGAGTGTGCGAGGTCTCGGTGAAAGTGCCACTAATCTGGCTCAGGTGGACAGCTTGCGTTTGGTGAACCCCGCTTTTGACGAAATGGAAAAGGGCAGCGACGGCTTGATTCGTTTGCGCTCCGGCGAGGATGCGTTACCCGACCCTGGCGTGCAGGTAATTTCTGGTTTTGTCGAATCCAGTAACGTCAACACCATCAGCGAGTTTACCGAGATTTTGAACTTGTCGCGCCAGTATGAAATGTCCGTCAAGTTAATGAAAAAAGTGGAAGAGAATTCTGAATCATCGGCTCGATTGTTGTCGATGCAGTAATGCATTGGTTAAGACTTTTTAATTAAATAATATTCGCCGTTATACAGTGAACGCTAGAGGTGACCTATGCACGCAGCCTTATTTGTCAGTAAAACCGGACTCAGTGCGCAAGATACGCAGTTGACGACCATTTCCAACAACCTGGCCAACGCCTCAACAGTTGGCTTTAAACGTGATCGTGCGGTCTTTGAGGACCTCCTGTATCAGGTGCAGCGTCAGCCCGGTGGTCAATCAACCCGTGATACACAATTGCCTTCGGGTTTGCAGTTGGGTGTTGGTGTGCGCGTGGACGCGACCCAGAAACAATTTACCGAGGGCAGCCTACAGGTCACCGACCAAACGCTGGACGTCGCCATTGACGGGCGCGGTTTTCTACAGATTCTGCAGCCGACGGGCGAAATTGGTTATACCCGCGATGGTCAGTTGCAGTTGAACTCAGAAGGCCAGGTGGTGAACTCCGCTGGATTGCTGTTGGAGCCTGCCATCACCGTGCCTGAGGGGGTCAATACAATAACCATCGGCACCGATGGCGTGGTCAACGGTTTTACTCCTGGTGACCCTGATCCTCAGCAAATAGGCGACATTCAGATTGTCGACTTTATCAACCCAAGCGGTTTGCTGGCGATTGGTGGCAATTTGTTTATGGAGTCTGCAGCCAGTGGTAATCCACTGCCGGGCACGCCAGGAGAAAATGGTTTGGGTGAGATATTGCAGGGCACACTGGAGAACTCCAACGTCGACATTGTTGAGGAAATGGTCAACATGATCACCACCCAGCGTGTTTACGAAATGAACTCTAAAGTGGTTTCAACCGCCGATCAGATGCTGCAGTTCATTACTCAGAACTTGTAAAAATAGGCGATAAGAGCCAGTAGAGCCAGGCTTGGGGTGTTAACAATGTGTATCGACATTAGAAAAATCTCGGTGGTGTTTTTATTGCTGCTGCTCTCTGCCTGTGTGGTGCAGCCGCAGCCTCGCCCTGGCGATCCGCGCTACGCACCGGTTTCGGCGCCCAATGCGGTGCCTCCGAAACAGGTTGCTGGGTCTCTTTATCAGGCCGGTTATGGTCTGTCCTTATTCGGTGACAGCAAAGCGCACCGTGTCGGTGATGTGATTACCGTTGTTCTTAATGAGCGCACTGTGTCGAAGAAGAGCAGTAATGTCGGCATAAAAAAAGAAAGCGATGTTACCTTTAATGGCGGCACTCTGTTGGGAACAAGCCCTTCCTTCAAGAACTTATCGCTTGATACTTCAATTCAGCAAGATCGTGATTTTACTGGTGAGGCGGACGCGGATCAGAGCAACAGTCTAACGGGCAATATCTCCGTCACCGTGTCGGCTGTGCTGGCCAACGGCAATCTTCAGGTGCGAGGCGAAAAGTGGATGACACTGAACCGCGGCGATGAGTTTATTCGCATCAGCGGTATGATCCGCCCCGATGACATAACCCCTGAAAATACGGTGGATTCAACCAAGCTCGCTAACGCTAAGATCTCTTACAGTGGTACCGGGGAACTGGCAGACTCTGCGCGCATCGGTTGGTTGAGCCGTTTCTTTAACAGCGCCGTGTGGCCATTCTGATGGAGGCCCTGATGCGTTACCGCAGCTTGTTTTTTGTGCTCTTATCTCTGTTGTTCTCTTTGAGTGTGCAGGCAGAACGCATTAAAGATTTGACCAGTATTGCGGGTGTGCGCGACAACCCGCTGGTGGGTTATGGCTTGGTGGTGGGACTTGATGGCAGTGGTGATCAGACCAATCAGACCCCCTTCACGACACAATCGTTTATGAGCATGCTTAAACAGTTTGGTGTCACGATTCCAGCTGGCGCGCGCATGCAATTGAAAAACGTGGCGGCTGTGTCACTGCACGCCAATTTACCGGCGTTTTCCAAAACTGGTCAGAAATTAGACGTCACCATCTCCTCTCTAGGCAATGCGAAAAGTTTGCGCGGCGGCACCCTGTTGATGTCACCACTTAAGGGTATCGATGGTCAGGTCTACGCCATTGCCCAGGGCAGTTTGATTGTTGGTGGTTTTGGTGTCGGTGGCGCGGATGGCTCAAAAATAACCGTTAATGTCCCGAGTGTTGGGCGCATTCCTAACGGTGCTACGGTCGAGCGCGAAGTGGCAAATGATTTTGCCAGCGGCCAACCGGTTATTTTTAACCTCAATCGAGCTGACTTTACCACCGCCAAACGTTTGGCTAAAAGTATCAATGAGTTGCTCGGCCCTGATGTGGCAAGACCTATGGACGCCGCCTCTATCATGGTGGATGCGCCGGTTAACCCAGCGCACCGCGTTAACTTTCTCTCCTTGTTAGAAAATATCGAGGTGGAGCCAGGTGACGAATCCGCAAAAATAATCATTAACTCGCGTACCGGCACCATTGTGGTGGGGCAGCATGTTCGGGTTAAGCCCGTCGCGGTCACTCACGGCAACCTAACGGTAACAGTCGATGAAAGCATCCAGGTAAGTCAGCCTAATGATTTTGGTGAAGGTACAACTGTGGTGGTGCCCGAGACGAACTTAACCGTTGATGAAGAAGTGAAACCCATGTTTAAGCTGGCGCCGGGCCCGACGCTGGATGACATAGTGCGTGCCGTCAATCTCGTTGGGGCAGCGCCGGGCGATCTAATGGCCATACTGGAAGCCATGAAACAGGCTGGGGCCTTGCAGGCTGAGATTATTGTTATTTGATACTTGTGCGACGGCTTCTTAAAAGCGGTGTGTACAAGTAAGTGATTGGGAGGTGGTGTTTTGAGCTTAAATCCAACGGATAACTCGTTCGTATTGCAGCAAGCGTTGATGAGCGGTGAGAAGAATAAAACCTTGGGTTTGGGGCAGAGGGTTAATCAATTCTCGCAACAGGGCAGCGCCTTTACGGATTTAAACAGCCTGCAAGGGATTCGCCAGCAGGGCAAAGAAGATCAGGGCGCAGCGCTGGAACAGATCGCCAAACAGTTTGAGTCAATCCTGGTGCAAAGCATGATGAAGGCCATGCGTCAGGCCAGCTCGGCATTTTCTGAAGACAGCATGTTTAATACCTCCGAGATGCAGTTCCACCAAGATATGTTGGACCAGCAACTGGGCCTTAGTTTGAGTCAGGGGCGAGGTGTCGGTTTGGCCGATGCCTTGGTGCGCCAGCTTAAGCAGCAATATCAAGCGGACGATACCCAGGTGTCGGCCGATGTTGGGGCTCTGGACAAAGCCGTTGAATACAAGCGGTGGCCTGCAAGTGACAAATCAGCGGCTGCGAGCGATGGCATGTCGAGCGGTTTGGGTTTGAAGTTATCGGCCGCCAGCAGCCCGCAAGAATTTCTCGCGGCTATTGAACCTTTTGCCCGCCAGGCGGCTAAAAAATTAGGCGTCGATGAGAAGGTCTTAATGGCGCAGGCGGCACTGGAAACCGGCTGGGGCAAACACGTTATCCATGATGAGGCCGGCAATAACACTCACAACCTGTTCAACATTAAAGCCGATCAGCGTTGGTCGGGTAGCAGCGTCAGTGTGCCTACGTTGGAATACACCGATGGCCTGGCGAAAAAAGAAATGGCGGCCTTTCGCCGCTATGACTCCTATGGGCAAAGCTTTGCCGACTACGTTGAGTTTTTGCAGGGCAATGGCCGCTATCAAGAAGCTTTAGGGTCAACGCAGGACTCTAAAGCCTTTATTACTTCGCTGCAGGAGGCCGGTTATGCGACAGATCCGGCCTATGCAGAAAAAATTATAAATATTTTTGACGGACCTCACTTTTCGGAACGATTCTTGAATAAAACCCTAGGTGACTTAGCAAAAAGCGACCTGGAAAAAGTGGCTAGGTAAAAGTGACTAGGTAATTAAGAATACGTTGACTGAGGTGAAAAATGGCATCAGGTTTATTGGGCATTGCGCTGTCGGGCTTACAAGCCAGTCAGACACAATTGAGTGTCACCGGGCACAATATAACCAATGCCAATCAGGAAGGCTATACCCGTCAACGTGCTGATCTAGGTACGAATCAAGCACAGTTTGCCAGCTACGGTTATACCGGTAGTGGCGTCAACGTACAGTCGGTTGATCGTTTGGCCAATGAGTTTTTGGTTTCACAAATTCGTTTGGATACCAGCGCCTTTAATCAAGTCGATGCCTTTGCTTCAAAAATTGGTGAAATAGACAGTCTGTTGGCCAGTGAGTCTATTAGCCTATCCAGTGGTTTCAGTAGCTTTTTTAGCTCATTGCAAGCAGCCACCGATGATCCAACCTCTATACCCGTTCGTCAGCTTGTTTTGGCGGAAGCCAATGTACTGAGTCAGCGTTTTACCAGCTTGTACGGTCGTTTTAATGAAGCCAATGACATCGTTAATCAGGAGTTAGGTGCCTCGGCCAGTCAGGTCAGTGCGCTGGCGCAAAGTTTGGCGAATATAAACGAACGCGTGGTCGGCGCGATGGGTGCGGGTGGCGGTGCGGCGCCCAATGATCTGCTCGATGAACGCGACGAAATCATGCGCAAGCTAGCGGAAATGGTATCCGTTTCCAGCTTTAAACAATCGGATGGGGCGGTTAATGTTTTCGTCGGTGATGGCCAACCACTGGTGATAGGCAATAGGGCCAGCGAGGTTATGGCCTTGCCGGGCGCTGACGACAGTCAGCGTTATGACATAGCTTTCGTCACCGAGGGTAATCTACAGGTTGTAACCGATAAAATGACCGGCGGCCGTATCGGCGGTTTATTGGATTTCCGTGACGATGTATTGGATCGCTCCCTTAATGAGCTGGGGCGCATGGCATTGGTGTTCACCGATGCCATGAATTACCAGCAGTCGGTGGGCCTCGATCTGGATGGCAACTTTGGAGTGCCATTATTTGAACCGATAAATACCGACGTTGCTATGCAGCAGCGTGCGGTGGCCAATGCCAATAACTTGCCGCCCGCTGACCGAGTAATGGGCGTAGAAATTACCGACCCTAGCTTGTTGAGTAATTCAGATTATGAATTGAAGTTATCGGGTTCCGGCCCTGATCGCTATGACCTAGTTCGCCTATCCGATGATCGCGTTGTGCAATCAGGTGGTTTATCTGCGGCCCGGCCCACGGCGATTGAATACGAAAGTTTTTCTATTCATTTGGAAGAAGGCACATTTCAAGATGGCGATCGCTTTACCATCATGCCGAGTCGTTTTTCTGCCCGCGGCGTTGAAGTTATAGCCACCACGCCGGAAGTGTTGGCTTTTGCCCAACCCATTAGTACCGAGAACAGCTTATCCAATACCGGCAGCGGGCAGATATCCCAAGGCGATGTGATTCAAACCACAGATCCCGTGACCGGAGAGTTATTGCCAGCCTTTGCTAATTTGGGTTCATTGGCACCACCCTTGATGGTGCGCTTTACCTCACCAACCAGCTACGATGTATTGGATATTACCGACCCTGCAAACCCTAAGAGCCTACAGCCGCCGCTTGAAAATCGGGTGTTTATCCCAGGCCAAACCAACGAAATACTACCTTCTATGCCAGGTCAAACGCTGGTGCATAGTGACGGTTTTAATGCGGGCCGTATTCCCAGAGCCTCGGAGATGATTACCGGTGCCCTAGGGTCCGAAGCACCGAATAGCTATCAACAAGAAAATATAACTATCAGCTATACCGACCCTATAACCGGTACGGTTTCTTCTCAACCCATGATTCAACACCAGCAGGGTGGTACGGCTGAGCAATTGGCATTAACCCTGAGCAGTTATGATGGCGTAACCGCCAGCGCTTTTACCCAGACGCAAATCAGGGTGGTCGACGACGGCACCGGTGTTGATTTTCAATTACACCTTAATGGTGTTGATCTTGTCACCGAACTGGCTGTCTCGCTGGCCCCTGCGGCTTTACCTTCACCGCTGACCAACGATTTAATTGCGCAGGCAATTAATGAAAGTGGACGCCTGGCTGCGCAGGGCATTGTGGCCATCAGTGACGGCGACAGCATTACCATCACAGCACGCTCGGGTGCGGATCTTAGTTTTCAAGTTGAAGGCGACGCGGTCACCGATTTCATTCAAATAAAAGGCGATGACCAGCCTGCACAATTGGGTACCGAGGATTTGCGTAACGGCGTCAATCTAGCGGCGGCAGGCCCCAACAGCTTTCAGGTCGATATATTCGACGGCCCAGCGAACATAAGTAATCCTAAGACGGTTGAAATAGAGGGCGCATTTGTAGATGGCGATTCTCTGGTTAATTACCTGCAGGGCGAAGTAGACAAAGCCTACGGTGTTGCTGGCAAGGTGTTTGTGTCGCTTAATATCGATGGCAGCATTCAATTCACCAGCGCCAACAACTCCCCCTTAAGCCGAATTGAGATAAGCGGTCCACTGGGTGCCGATCCATTGGGGCTAACCGTTGCCGCCTCTCAAGGCCCGATAGGCACTGAAGATACCGTTATGCTCGATGGCCCTGGCGCTAATGCGCTACAGACAGGGTCGGATGTGTCGCTGGGCACCACCTTTGTAGGGCCTGCCGGCTCGAACAGTTTCTCGATCGATATATTTGATGGACCAAGCGGCATTAGTAATCCGCAGATGATTGACCCAGTTGGTACGTTTGTCGACGGCGCTTCACTGGTCACTTATTTGCAGGGAGAGCTGGACGCAGCCTACGGTACGCCCGGTACCGTGACAGTATCGCAGCGCATCGACGGTACTTTATCCTTCACCAGTGCCAGTTTATCATCCGCTTCTCAAATGCAGCTGACGGCCGTGGTGGGAGCAGACCCTTTAGGATTAGCGACAGCAGTGGCTCAGGGTGTGGTAACCACCACCAATAACGTTAATTCGGCCACTATCGGTGGTTCCCTCTCTGTGGTGTTGGAAGAGCATTTCTCATTGAGCTCTAGCGCAGTGGCAGCGGGCAATCTATTTACACCTGAGCCCGAGGCCAGTGAGTACTTTATTGGTTACAGTTTTTCGATCGCAGGCAACCCTGATGATGGGGATGAGTTCACCGTTAATTACAACGCTGATGGTGTCTCGGATAACCGCAACGCATTGAAGTTTGTGGATATTGAAACCCGTAAACTTATTGACGGCAATGTATCGCTGCAAGAGTCCTATGGTGATCTTGTCGAGTTTATCGGCACTACCAGTTCGGGGGCTCGTATTAATCAAACTGCGGCAAATGAAATATTGAATCAGTCAAAAGATCTTCGCAGCTCGCTGTCGGGGGTGAACCTCGATGAAGAAGCGTCTAATTTAATCCAGTACGAATTAACCTATAACGCCTCTGCGCGGGTTATTAGCATTGCCCGAGACCTATTCGATACCTTGTTGGCGGCTTTTTAAGTGGCGATCACTACTGCTATTCACATTGATAAGCACGAGAAATAATTATGCGCTTCTCATCATTGCAAACGTTTATCCGCGGCACCGATCAGATGATTGGTTTGAGTGCCCAGGTTAATAAAACCCAGGAGCAGGTCTCCAGCGGCACGCGTTTATTAACCGCCTCGGAAGACCCGGTAGCCTCCAGCCAAGTATTTAAGTTGGAGCAGGAGGGGCGTGTACGCGAGCAATACACGGACAACATTACCCTGCTCAATACCCGCCTGGAGCTTGAAGAGGCGGCCTTGAGCAGTGTTAACGAAATATTGATTCGTGTGAAAGAACTGACCATTCAAGGCAATAACGGTTCGTTGGGCCTTACCGATCGTGAAGCGATCGTTTCGGAGCTGTCTGTGCGCCAGGAAGAGTTGGCGGACCTGATGAATACCCGCGATGCGAGCGGGGAATATTTATTTTCCGGTTTTAAAGGCAGTACCAAACCCTTTGTTGATAATGGGTTGGGTAATTACAGCTATAAGGGCGATGAAGGTCAGCGCTTTATTCAAGTGGCTTCGAGTACCCGCGTACCGTCTAATGATGCGGGTAAAACAGTGTTTGTTGATGTCGGCAGTGCGCAACCGACCTTTCGGACCTCTGAGAGCCCCACCAATCGAGCTGATCCTCCCGCATTCATATCCGCCGGCTTGGTCATAGACCAGGAGGCGTTTAGCGAGGTTTATCCAGAAGACTTTATCATTGAATTCCAAAACCCGGATGATATGTTACTGCTTGGCCAACCGGCAGGTCTCAATTATAACGTAATACAAAAATCAGACGGTCGTGTCGTCGAGTCAAACGTCTCTTTTTCACAAAGTACCGCGATTGAGTTTAATGGCATAGAGTTAACCATTGCCGGTTCGCCGAGTGTGGGTGATACCTATATGGTTGAATCTACGGATAACCAAGATATTCTCACCACCATGACACGTTTGATCGATGGCATGAGTAATCTATCCCTGTCGCCGGAAGATCAAGAGACCTACCAGCAGTTGATGTCGGATAGCCTGATTAATGTGGATAACGCCCAAACATCGGTGTTAGAAGTACGCGCCGAGATAGGCGCGAGAATGAATACATTAGAGACGACTCGTGAACTACACGAGGAAGTGGATGTTATTTCGGTGGGTTTGATCTCATCGCTGAAGGACTTGGACTATGCCGAGGCCGTGAGCCAGTTGACCTTTGAATCCTTTGTTCTACAGGCTGCGCAGCAGAGCTACGCGAAGATCAGTGGCCTATCACTGTTCAATAGTATCTAGCTGCGGTTGTATTTTAAGCGTCTTAAGTTATATGTTAACGGCACAAAAAACGTTATGCCTATTCTGATAAATAGGTATAACGTTTTTTTTGTGCCGGTATTTTATTATGTGTTTTGGGTGTAAAACTGAAACATAGACGAGAATAGATTCTGCTGTTGCCTCTCGAAAACATCCCAATTTTCTAGGTTTAGCATATGTTTGTCTGTAGGGAATTGCGCTAGGTACTCATCGCGGGTGCTTGTATTTAACCCGCTGAATCCTAAGAATTTTATCTCCAATGTGTCACAAAACTCTTTTAATTGCAGGGGAGTGAAACGATGCTCCTTAACGTGAAATAACAGATCTCGGCAACCACTGGCACTGTAAAAATCAGGCGATATTCGAATCTCGGACCAGCGTGTGTCTTGCTTATCTCGCTGCAGTAATTGCTGCCTTAGTTGACGAATACCCGCTGGATCAGCGTTGATATTTTGTGTGGCAATGGCTTCACGGCAGGCGACAACCGAACTTCGTGCTCGTTCGCTGTAGAGACCGACTTTCAGTAAACCTTTAGGTGCCAGTATATTTTTAAGACATTGCGCCCCTTGCAGCGGGTTATCCATGTGATGCAGTACACCCGAGCATTCGATGATGTCGAATTCACGATCAAGGGCTTCAAGCTGTAATATATCAGCCTGTAAGAACTCAACATTATCCAGCAGGTAGCGCTCGGCCATGCCTTTGGCGTAGCTGAGACTGTTGTGGCTAATATCGACAGCTAAGACTTCTACATCACGAAAATAGCGCGCCACATTAAGGGCGTGGCGACCCGTTCCACAGCCAGCAATGAGTACGCGCAACGGGGATTTTTTAAGTAGTGGTGGGGCTTTAAAACCCGATAGCGCGACCTCAATTGCATCACTGTATAAAGTGGGCGTGTGGTGTTCTAGTGCAAGCCAGCGTGGATAAGGGTTGTGCTCATACTGCCCTTTAACCGCCTGTGAGACAGGGTCACAAATACGGCCAAAGTGTTCGATTTCTATCTCTGACGTTGGGCATTGTAAGTTGATGAGGTCATTCATGATGTTATCAAAGCCTGCCCCCCAACTTGTTGACGGTAACTGACTGAGCGCCATGAGCGTATTCTCACCGATGGCGTCTTTTAGTGGTCGGTACATGCTGAATAGCAGAGTTTTTAGTGGTGCCTGGATAATGGCTTCGACGTTAAACTGACTTAACTCTTCTTGTAGTATGTCAACAACCTGTGTTTCAGCATAGGATTCGATTAACGCGTATTCATTATTCATGCTCTGCTGAGAAAAGCTGGCCAACAGGCGTAGGTTGCCAGCGCAAAACTGTTGCAGCTCACTGAGTAATAAATGTTTGCGAATATCACAAAGGAAAATTTCCCATTGGGCGTCGTGGAAGATGAGCTTTTCCATAGCACGCAGGAACAGAGGGTCACTGGCCATCTTGGCAAGATCGACCACGGCTTCGGGATTGTTGATTTGGTAGCGGTGCTTCAGCAGTGAGGTGGACATGGCCGCTAGATCATTGTGATTCACGTCCTGCCATTGTAAATACTCACTCAAGTCGAGACTCAAGCTGGGATTGTCATAATCGGCTTGCAGCTGTCGTAAACATTCAAATAACTTACTGCGTACATGATCATCGTTAGGATTGGCTTTTGCCAAACGCCGGTAGTATTCAAAGGCCGCAACTAACTTACCTTGCAACAGTAGCGTATAGGCGTAGGAGGTGTGTGCACGAAAAATCCCATCATCCAGGGCGATACACTGCTCAAAGGCTTTTTCTGCAGCGCCAAATTTCTGTTGTGCCAATTTTATTTGGCCGAGGCTATACCAGCTGGTGGCAAAGCTTTTATCCAGCGCTTGGGCGCGTTTTACCCACTTTTCTGCGACCTTTAATTGTTTTTGGTCCAGCGTGACTCGCGCCATGATGTTCATGGCTTCGAGGCTCAGCGGGTCGATCTTCAAGCATTCCTCTGCGGCGTTGGTCGCGTGCTGTAATCGTTCCTGTACCTGCCGGCTGCTTAAACGCGGAGAGCTGGTGTCTTGATAGGCGCGCATCGCTTCATTCAACCAGCGTTGTATATCCGCTGTTTGATCAATGTAACGTGCCTCGGACGCTGGGTTGTCCAAACGAAGAGCTTGTTGACTAGCCATCACTGTGCCTATGCATTCTGGAATGAATACTCAGTTAATGCACTTATTGGGCCAAACTTATATAGAGTTTTTGGTGAACGGCTAGCCAGTGGCTCAAGCGCTTAGTTTTCAATGGCTTAGCGGTAAAGTTGCAATCGTTTCCTAGTGTCAAAGGCAAAAAAATACCCAGTCCAATTAAATTGGGCTAGGTATAAGGGGAGTGCAGAAGGAAATTTGGCGGTAATGCAAGTAACAAGCGGCAAGACTTGGCCACTCTTTGCTCTAGCAGCTAAAGCTACTGCCTAAGCCGCTATGTGTTAAACGCGAGTAGGCTCACAGTGAACAACGCTGCGTAAAGCTTACGATTGATTGATGTATTGCTGAGCGGCCTGGTGCTGCTTTTGCAATTGTAGGCTTTGTGCTTGCAGTGTTTTCTGCTGCTCGATGCAGTTTTCAACCAGGTGTTTGTAGCGCGTTTGCGCGCGATCCAGTGTGTCGCGCAGCTCTAGGTAGTGTTCGGAGGGGCAGCTCTGTACTCGTTGGGCAACGCACAGACGAAACCGTTCGTCCAGCTCAGGCAGTAGTTCCCACAGGCCTTTTTCACAGGCCTGCTCCAGCTCATTTAAAAGTGTGTCTAAGTTCATAAGCCTTCGCCATGTGTTGTATTGCGCAGCCTACCCCTACTTCATAAGTTGGGCCTGCTGTGAGGGTTGGCTGTATGAAGCAATCCCTGCACCAACTTGTGCTTGCGGGGCTTCTATTTGTTTCCAGCTGAGATAAATACCGCTTAACAGTTTAGCCACTTCATCGATTATGTCGGTATCGTTTTTTGCATTGGCTTCAAATAAACGTCGCAGCATATAGTCATACAGACTATCGAGGTTGCTGCTCAGCTCGGCGCTGTGGGTGTGGTCCAAGGCATTGCGCAAGCAATCGATGATGTCCGAAGTCTTATTGATCGCGTTATTACGCGCTTCTAATTGTTGCTGCTGTATGTGGCCCTTTGCCTGTGCCATGCGATCAAGTGCACCTTGCATCAACAGCGAAATGATCTTATGCGGTGAGGCATCGACAACGGCATTGGCACTGGCTTGTTGGTATTGGTTGATGGCTTTGCGGCTGTACATAAGGCAGGGCTCCGAAGTAGGTCAATCGAAAATCACAGGTATAGGCTGTGGGCTTCTCTTATTTTCGTAAAAAGCTTATCGACCGACAAGGGCAATGGTTGAGGGGTAATTGTCACTATTTCCCTAAAAAAGAATCGTTTATTTCACGGCGTGTTTGTTTAAGTGGGGCAGTGGCTTAATTGTCTATAAAGGAAACGCTCAATGAGATGGACCTGTGTAGCGCACAGATGAACGGCGACTATAAATGCAGTGGTAGAGCAGTCCAAAGAGTAAAAAAAGGAGATAGGCAATATATTGATCAGGCTCAGTCCGAGTAATTATCGATATTGCCTCTGAGGCAGGGATACCTACGAATCCCTCTAGCCGTCAGATGAAGGCCCTGGGTGGGCTTGGCCTCTAACCTATTTTACCTGTTCATCATTGGTTAAAAAAAAGTCTAAAGCTTGCTGGAAATCGGTCGTTAACCTTTTTGAACCACCCTGGGACCCAATCCACAGGGTTCCGCCAGGTGGCGGGGTAAGTCGGAAACCAATTGGAGAGCAACCATGCCTCAGATTATTAATACAAATATCTCGTCGCTCACAGCGCAACGCAACCTGAACAAATCTCAGGGTGATCAGGCGACAGCACTGCAACGTTTGTCATCGGGCCTGCGCATTAACAGCGCCAAGGACGATGCCGCGGGTTTGGCCATTTCAACCCGTTTCAGTTCACAAACCCGAGGCCTGTCGGTCGCGATTCGAAACGCCGGTGATGGTATCTCCCTAGCGCAAACCGCAGAAGGCGCGCTGGGCTCCATGACCGATTCATTACAGCGTATTCGTGAGTTGGCGCTGCAGTCCGCGAACGGCACCAACAGTGCGACAGACCGTGACGCGCTTAACGCAGAAGCCCAGCAGTTGATTGCTGAGATTACACGTACTGGCGAATCAACCAACTTTAACGGCCGCACGCTGCTCGACGGCAGCTTTGATTCCCAGTTCCAGATTGGCGCCAACGCCGGTGAGACCATCGGTGTATCCGTCAACAAGATGACCTCTGATACCCTAGGTGCTTCAGAGACCGCGGGTGTTAGTGCCATTGGTACCAGCTCTGGCTTGAGCAACGGCGACCTCACCATTAACGGTGTGAACATCACGCCGTCGCTAGCAGCCGATGACACTTCTTCTACCGCGTCATCCAATGCCAGTAGCAGTGCCATCGCCAAGGCGGCGGCGATTAACCGCCACGCTGATGAAACCGGTGTGACAGCGACAGCCTCCGAAACCGTAGCGGCGGGTTCGGCCATGACCGCGGCGGCTACCAGCGGTAGCATCACACTCAACGGGGTGGATATTAACGTTGCCACCGGTGGTGCCAGCGCTTCGGACGATCGCAACTCCATTATTTCGGCGATCAATTCAAAGTCTGACCAAACGGGCGTAGTGGCTGAAGACGGCGGCGACAGCTCTGGTGTTGTACTGAAAGCGGCCGACGGCCGAAACATTGAGGTGGGCTACACCGGCACCCTAACCGATGCCGCGACGGGTTTGAGTACGTCTGACGGCGCTGGCGCCACCACGGTGAGCCAGGGCGGCTTTACGTTATCCAGCAGCGAGACGGTGACCATTTCTGGTGGTGACGGTACCGGTAACGGTGATCTTGGCAACGCGGGTTTACGCTCAGGTGACTACCAGAGCGGTGTCGCGTCGGTAAACAACACCAGTCGCACTCAGGATGCCGGTGTGTTTGCTCCAACTGCGGGTACCTTTACCACGGGTGACTTCACGATTGCGGCCAACACCGCCGTTAATGCGACCAACAACAGCTTTGATATTACGGTGGATGGCACCACCACGATCCTGACGTTGGATTCAAGCTTTATACCTACGGCCGGCGGTGCGGTAGCGGGACAGTATGACAACATCACAGACCTTCAAGAGTTTGTTGAGGATGCCATTAGTGATGCGGGCATCGCCTCCAGCGTATCGGTGGCGGTTGATGGCAATGGCCTCAAGTTTACCTCGGCGACCCAAGGCAATGATTCCAACGTGACCGTGAGCCAAGGTGCTTCGGGCACCATCGCCATTCCCGATGGCAGTGTGTCGGTTGGCGGTGCGGATAACGACATTGTTGAGATAGAAACGTTAGATTTCAACTTTGATGGCACCAATGCCATGGTAGTCGGCGCTGTTGAGGGGAATCAGATTCAAATTGATATTGATGGCACGGATACGGTTCTTACGCTGGCTGCGGGTAGCTACACCGAGCTCGGTGGCGGCGGTGCCGGTGATGTTGTTAAGGCCTTTAATGATGCCATCACCTCGGCAGGTATCAGTAATCAAGTTGAGGCGCGAGCGAGTGCTGACGGCAAGTCGCTGGAGTTGGTCTCGAAAGTGGGCGGTGAAAACATAACGCTTGAGAGTACGGGTATTGGCGCGGCAGGTGCACTGGAAACCACTACAGGTACAACGCTGGTGGGTATGGCCGCTCACGACTTCAGTGATGTCGTGTCCCAGATCGACCCAGGTGGCGCGACCAGCCTTACGGCGATCAATAATGACTTCACGGATACGGCCGGTACCGAAGTATACGAGACCGCTAATTTCGATATGACAACTATCAGTGCCTATGATTTTGATGCGGCGCACATAGTTGGAACCGTGGATACGCTTGCTGGTGCATCAGCCTTTAGTGGTGACGAAGGTTCCTTCTCTTTGACCTTTGATGTTGATGGTGCTGGTGGCCCTACTGGATCGGTAACGGCGAATATCCTTTTGTCGACAGACCGAGCGGATACCACGGCCATTGCGGCTGATATTAACGCGCAAATTAACGGTCAGATTGGTGTGTCAGGCGTTGAGGCCTATGTGGACACCAATGTGGCCACCGGTGAAGAGCGCATAGGTTTTAGAACCACGAGCCCAGACGGCGCAGGCGAAATCTCAATAACGAACCTTGATACTGTTGCTACTGGCGACGGTGCAGCAAACTTGTTGGGCCTGTCTAATACCGCCGCGGTCACCGAAGGTGCTGACAACCTGGTGTTTGATTTAACCGTTGACGCCGTAACTCAAACGGTGACTGTTGCAGGCTCTATCACCAATACCGCTGACTTCCTTGGCGCGGTTAACTCGGCCATAACAACGGCCTTTGGCTCGGCGGTGGCGGTGGCCTCGGTTGTTGACGGTGGTGGTGGTGGTGTTGCCAATGATTTGGTATTTACTTCAGTCGGTACGGGTGCGACCAGTGATGTTTCGACGGCAGCGGGTGGCAACCTAGCCACGGCGTCAAATACCTTTGGTTTGGCTGCCAGTGAGAATAATGACGCCGCGGGTGCCGGCAACTCGGCTACTTTCGATGTGGTGGATGGTGCGACAACGACCAGTATTACGATTGGTTCGAATATGACCAACAGCACTCTGCTGTTGAACGAAATTAACTCCCAGTTGGGTACAGCCGGGTCAGGTGTGTTAGCAAGCTTGGATGGCGATGGTTCGCTGGTTTTCACCTCTGATACGGCCGATACCCTGACGGTGAATAATCTGGGTGGTACGGCGGCGGCGCAGTTAGGCCTAGCAGCAAGTACGGCTAATACCGGAACGCAAAACAGAGTTGATTTTGCTGTCGATGTCGATCTGGACGATACCAATGGTCCGCAGAGTTACGTCTTCTCGGTTGATGGCAACGTCACCGATGAGAACGACATGCTCACGCAGCTGCAGGCAAGTATTGACGCTTCGGGTGTGGGTGCGGGTAATGTGACCGCGTCTCTGGTGAATGGTCTTGTCAGCTTCCAGGTAACGAACGCTGGCGCTGACTCGGATACAACGCTTAACATTACCGGTGTCACAGGCGGTGATCTGGCTGATCTGGGTACGCCTGTCGCTCCTGCTGGCGCAGCTTCAGTGGGTACCGATGGTGCCGACATACTGGTGAGTGATGTACACGAAAGTGTGGAGCACTTGTCAAACGGTAATGCGGTTATCACCGATGTGGGATCATTTGGCACAGGAGGCTTCTTGGATAAGTTTGCCGATGGCACGGCGGACACCATCTCTATTACCGTAGGCGCTAACCCGGCACAAGACTTCAAGTTGGATGTAAATGTCGCGGGTTACACTGCTGGTGGTGGTGCCACCCCCCCTGCGGATGCCGACGATTTGACAGACTTGATTAACCTGAATCTGTCGGCCTCTCTGGCGGGTTCTAACTTGGTGGCCGAGAATGTTGGCGGCCAGGTTGTGCTCTCCTCGAGCGTCGGTGATACGGTTGTGATAGGGGCTGGCGCTGACGGAGCTACTGCTCTAGGGCTTCCTTCGGTAGCGAGCTCCGTTTCAACCACTGAAGGCACGGGTGTGCCGACAGCCGGCACCGCAACCACGGCAGCCTTCAGCGTTGATATCAGCGGCAACTTTGTCGATGCTGGCGGCGCGGCTGATCCACTGACCGTGGGTGCAGGCAATAACACCTTCACGATTGTGGACGGTACAACCGCGACCGGTGCTGCTTCTGCCGGCGACGCCGTGACGGTGACCATCGCCGATGGTAGCTACACCAACATGACTCAGTTTGCAGCGGCTGTCAGTGCAGCGTTAACAGGCAATACCGATACGGCCGCAACGGTAGCGGTTAACTCGGCCGGTGATGCGCTGGAGTTCAGTACCTCGGCTACGGGTGCCGGTGAGTCGGTCACACTAGCCGATGCTAGTTTTGCGATTCTCGGTGGCGCTGTCGATGGCAGCATCGGCAATGCGGCCAACCTGGTGGTTGACTCGCTCGATGATGGTGATCTGGTTATTAATGGCAGCTCTATCGGCGCCTCGCTGGCAACCGATGACACGGCCTCGGATACTACGGCATTCAGCAGCGATGCTTCGGCCAGTGGTATCTCGATTGCTTCCGCCATTAACCGCAACTCAGACAGCACCGGTGTAACCGCCACCGTTAATGAGAATGTGGTGACCGGTGGCGATGGTACTGCGACACCGGTAGCGCAGACAGGCTCGAGCGGTGCGGTGACCATTAACGGTGTAGAGGCTGCGGGCATTGTTCTGACCGGCGACGCGGATACCGACCGTACCTCGGCTGTTGACAGTATCAACGCTATCTCGGGTCAAACGGGTGTTATTGCGGAAGATAACGGCGTCAGCGTTACCCTGAGAGCTGAGGATGGTCGCAACATCTCTGTGGCCATTGATAACAAGGAAGCCGCTAATACGCTGCTGGGCTTTAGTTCGGCGGGCTTTGGTAATGCGATCGGCCTAAGCGACACGGATGACGGTATCGGTGAGGCTGACTTTAGCGTGAGTGGCCAAGACTACAGCACGGTTGCGGGTACCACCTATTCAACTGTGAAGTTGTCCAGCCCCGGTGAAATCGAGATTGAGGCGGGCAGTAATGGTGCCACGGCGCTTGAGGCCTTGAGCTTCCAGCAGGGTAGCTTTGGTGCAACGGAGAGTGGCTCGTTCATCTCGGAGATCGATATATCGACCCTCGACGGAGCTAATGCCGCTTTGACCGCCATTGACAACGCCTTGCAGACGATCAGTTCTGAGCGAGCGAACTTGGGTGCGATTCAAAACCGCTTCGAGACAACCATCTCGAACTTGGAGATTACCTCTGAGAACTTAACCGCGGCAAACAGCCGAATTAAGGATGCGGATTTTGCTTCAGAGACGGCCGAGCTGGCCCGAACTCAAGTGCTGCAACAGGCGGGTATTTCCATCTTGGCTCAGGCTAACGCCTTGCCACAACAGGCACTGTCTCTCCTTCAGTAAGCTAAATGAGCAGCCCATTTTCTGGGCTGCATCGCTATAATGAAGTGATGGACAGTAGTGCAGAGGCGGGGGACTTTTAGTTAAAAGAATCTTTTTACTAAAAAGACTCCCGAATCTAAACCAGTCTGAGGATTTAGACATGAATGAAGTAAAACCAACCAGTGTAGCGATGGTTCCGGCGGGTTCTACTTCGGCTTCAGCCAAATCTGGCGAAGCCGCAGAGAGTCAAAAGGTAGCAAGCGGTAAGCAATTGCCGCCTTCGGCGACAGTTGCCCCTAGCGCGCCAGCGCAGGATGTGCAGGAAGTTGCCGAGGAACAAAAAAAGTCACTGTCGGAAGCGGTGTCCCAACTCAACGATTACGTGCAGTCTACCCAGCGTGATTTGCACTTTAGCTTTGATGATGACGCCGGTAAGCCAGTGGTGACGGTGCTTGATCGAGAAACCCAACAGGTCATCCGAAGAATTCCGGACGACGTGGTGCTCAATCTGGCGCGGAAATTGAATGATGATGAACCTTTAAGGTTGTTCAGCGCTCAGGCCTAGCGTCTGAGCGCGGAAATCATTCATAAAAAACCCACCCCAGCTTGTCTGGGGTGGTCCCCTTTCAGGAGGTGGTTATTATGGCAAGTATTTCTTCTTTAGGCATTGGCGGGGGCATCCTCACCAGTGAACTGGCTGACCAGCTGGTTGATGTTGAGCGGCAAGCGGCTGATAAGCGTTTGGACGCCCAAGAGGAATTCACTACCGCCGAGATCTCTGAGTTTGGCGCACTAAAAGGCCTGGTCGAAAGTTTTGATTCGGCTGTGTCGGCGTTAAATCTCTCTTCTTCTTTTAAAAGCAACACCTCTACTTCCAGTGATGAATCAGCGCTTACCGGCACGGTGAGCAGTGTGGCATCGCCCGGTCTTTATTCCATCGAAGTAAGCCAGTTGGCGCAGACGCAGACTCTGGCCAGTATGGAATTTACCGAGCTGACCGATATTGTCGGTGAGGGCACGTTTAGCTTCACCTTTGGTGAGGTGCAAACCACGACCAACCCAGCAGACCGCAGTATCACCAGTTTTGACAGCTTTACCGCCGATACCGAGCAGGCCGTGAAGACGTTAAAAATTGATGCCACCAACCACACGGTCAATGGTGTGCGCGATGCCATCAATGCCGCTGATTTGGGGGTGAATGCGACCATTGTTGATACCGGCAGCGGTTATCGTTTGTTGTTGCAGTCCACTGAAACGGGAAGTAACAGCGGCTTTACCGTTGATGTGGCTAACCCCACCAACGGGCTCGACGACTTTGAGTTCAATGCCGGCAATGTTGGTGCTGGACTGCTGCATACCACCGATGCGGTGGATTCAGCCTTTACGGTTAATGGACTGAGTATTAACCGCGAAGACAATCTGGTTACCGGTGTTATTAATGGTGTAACCCTGAACCTGAAACAGGTTACAGCCGGCCCCGTGAGTTTTTCGGTTGAGCGAGATACCAGTACCGTCACTAATAAAATGCAGACTTTTGTCGACAGCTACAACGAGCTAAAAGGCAAGATCAATGAGCTGACCGCATACAATGAAGAGGAGGGACTCGGCAGTATTTTTATAGGTGACTCAACCGTTCGGAATCTACAGTCGCAGCTACAAGGCGTGCTGGGAAGTGTGGTGAGCTCGCTGGCCGGTAACGAATTTCGTTCTCTGGCCGAGGTGGGTATTTCTACCAAGGCGCTTAATGTTTCCACACAAACGTCAGGGCTGTTGGATTTTAACAGCGCGACCTTTAGCGGTTATTTACAAAGCAGAACAGAAGAGATGACGGTGCTGTTCGGAAAAACCGGCAGTGTGACGGATTCACAGGTTGAATTTTTAAACGGTGGGGTGGATACCGCCGCGGGTGATTACGAGATTGTGGTAAGCCAGTTGGCGACTCAAGGTAAGTTTGAGGGCAACGCTACCTCGGGCAGTTTTACCATTGACGATGATAACGACAACTTCAAAATCAATGTTAACGGCACCACCTCAGACATTATTGAGCTGGCACAAGGGGCTTACACTGGCTCGGAGATGGCCGAGCATCTACAGGCGCAGATCAACGCAGACGAAAACTTGTTGGCAAGTGGTCGCGGGGTGGATGTCGCCTACGACAGTACGGCCAAGACTTTTAGTATTACGTCGTCTAGTTATGGTGCCTTGTCTTCGGTAAGTTTTAATTTTCTTGAGAATGACCTTCAGGATGATCTGGGTTTTTATGTGCCTGGGCAGGGCCCTAGATCGCTTGATACCAGCACTGGCTTGGCAGCTCAGCCAGCTTTAAGTACGCCGCTGGTAATCGATGACACTAATGATGATTTTACTCTGACAGTAGCTGGTGTTACTTCGAACACTATCGAGATACCCAGTGGTACTTATACTGACAGTGATGCTCTTGCCGCCGCGCTGCAATCGGCCATTAATGCAGACGCTAATTTCTCAACGCAAGGCGTTATTGGTTCGGTTGTTTTTAGTGGTGGACAGAGCTCTGGCCAGTTAGAAATCTCATTTAACAGCAACGAAACCTATTCAATTGACTCCGCCGATGCGGGAATGGCCGCGGACTTGGGTATTTCAACGGGGCAGAGGGTGACCACTGCGGTTGATGGTCTGGCACTGGCAGATGGCTTTGCCAGTACTGTAACCATTGATACAACCAACGATGATTTCCGGCTGACGGTCGATGGTCGAACCAGTGGCAGCATTAATATTGCCAACGGCAGCTATGCCGATGGTGCCAGTCTGGCGGCAGCGGTAGAGGCTGCCATCAAGGCCGACCTCACTCTGATGGGAGATCCGGCAACCAGTGCTCAGACAGCGGCTGGCAGCTTGGATATAGCGACAGCGGGCCTGAACTTCAGTGCGACCAATCTAGGTTTCTTACTGGATTATAACGGTACTGAGCTAGAGGTGATCGTCGACCAAAATGCCACCACCGACCTGAACAGCGATACGAATGTCGGTGATGTGGATGACAACCTCTTTGCTATACAGGCTGCTCTGGATGCTGCCTTGACGGCAGAGGGGTTAAGCGCTGGGGATATTGTTGCCTCGCAAGATGCCAACGGCTTGGTGTTAACGACCGCTGCGACCGGAGCAGCAGAGCGTCTGGTCGTGGTAGCGGACCTGGTAAGCCCGAAAACGGCGGTGGGCACCAGTGTATTGGACGGCACAGAGGACTATACCGCGCTGATCGATGCAACCTTTTCATTGGATGTTGGTGGCACGTCTGTGAATGTCGAACTGTCGGCTGTGGATGGTGGTGTTGATGCCACTGATACCTTGCTGGATGTACAGATTGCACTGGATACGGGGCTAATGGCTGCAGGGCTCGACGCGGGTGATGTGGAGGCGCGCTTGGATAGTGCCGATCAACTGTATTTTTACAACACACGAGACAAGGGCGCAACTGCAACATTAAGTGTGAGCGCCGTTGGGGCGGATGACCCCTTGGGCCTGTCACCTATTAATGGCACGGTGTATAACGGCGCCGATGGCTTTGGCTTGAACACCAGTGCCTATACCGGCCTTGATACTGTTGTTGATCTGACCGCAGCGTTGAGCGTTAGCTTTGAGGGTGGTGCAGAGGCGGGTAATCTTAAATTTGATTTCGGCAATAGCGTTACCTTCACGGTGGTAGAGGCCGAGGCCCCAATGGCGGCAGATCTGGGTATTGCAGTGAGTGATGGCAGTGAGACCGATGTTATTAATGGCCTCGATGTGGTGGGTACGATTAACGGTGTGCTAGGAGCCGGGACTGGACAACTACTGGTTGGAGCGGATGGCGATCAGTCTGATGGTCTACGTGTTGAAGTCATAGGGGGGCCTATTGGCAAGCGCGGTATGGTTTCTTTTGTGCGCGGTATTGCCGATCAACTCGATAGCCTCCTGAATAATTTACTCGGTGGTTCGCTGAGTAATAAATCCGCTGCACTGCAACAAGAGCTCACTGAAATAGCCGAAGAGCGTGTCGCTTTGAATACCCGTATTGATGCCTTTCGAGCGCGTTTGGAAAAACAGTTTTTACGCAACGATATTATTGTCTCGCAGTTAAATTCGACCCAGGATTTTTTAACAAGCCAGTTTGAAATTCTTAATTCTATCTACTCGAATAAGAAATAAGTGAAGCAGTTAAAGCCTCGGGTAACGGATAGTAGGAACAGTGTATGAACGATCGAAAACTGGCGTCTTATCGGCGCGTGGATCTGTCGACCCGGGTGTTGAACGCCAACTCCCATCAGTTGATTCAGATGTTGTATGACGGGGCTATAGAGCGTTTGGCGGTGGCCAAGGGCGCGCTCAGCCGTGACGATGTCGAGGTGAAGGGGCTGATGATTGGCAAGGCGATCAGTATTATTTCCGGTTTGCGCAATGCGCTGGATATGGAGGTGGACAGCGAGCTGCCCAAAACCCTGGATCAGCTCTACGAGTACATGCAGTTCCGTTTGTTGGAGGCCAACAGCAAAAACGATGAGTCGATGATCGAGGAGGTGTTGGAGCTGATTAAGGTGGTGAAATCTGGGTGGGATGAGCTGGCTGTCTAGTTTCTGAATTTGATGCATTAAGGCTTCAGGCCTTGCTGTTCTTGCCGATAGCTTAGGGGTAGCCCACACAACTCTCGGTAAGCTTATGTCTGTTCATACTTTTTCCCTCTATGCCTTGATGCAAGAACGTCGCAGGCTTAATCGTGCTTATTATCAGCAAGATTGGGACGAATTTAAGCGCCTTGATCCGATTTTAATGGCCTGTATAAAGACCGCCTCGGACGACCCGCACCGAGATGCGGCTGCCCTCTTGAAAGAGATTAAGCAGGTGGTTGGCCTCTACCGAAAGATGACGGCACTGTCTCAGCAAGAACTCTTACTTCCCCACCAGTAAGCTATCCGCTTACCTAGGTCTGACGGCGGGCCGTCAGCCTATCTATTGTTTCATTCCTGTTTGTTTATTTGTTCATATTTCGTATTTTGTGACTATAGTGACACATATATTCCATTTCGGTATATATTTGTACTGTTTTTATTCCTTGTGTTTTTGTAGTATTGTCACGCCAAAAAATTGACCACGTAGGCGTCGTTGACTATTACTTAGAGGGTCGATGACATTAGGTTGACTGATGTATCTGGTGGCTGATAGGCGATGTTTGTTGCTCGTCGCAGCTTAGGGCGCCGCTCCGAGCCCATAATTGAAAAAATCAGTGGACAGCGTCGGCGCGCTATTCATAACGATAATAACCCTAGCAGTAGAAGGTCAGTAGCAGATGTGGCGAGAGTTAAAAGTTTTAGTCATCGATGATGATGTACAGCGTCGGCACGACTTGAGTGTTATTTTGGATTTCCTCGGTGAACCTGCCGTAACCAGCAGCTGTGATGGTTGGCAGGATATTGCCAGCGCGGCCAACGACAGTGAGTCGCCTTTTGTTGCGGTTATCCTCGGTGATTGTTATGAGAAGCAGGTCTTGCGCGCGCGATTGGAAGACATTCGCGCCTGGGACGACGCTTTACCGGTGATCTTGGTCGGTGAGCAGCAGGTGGTTGGCGATGACTGGGAGCTACTGCTAAAACATATGGTGATTGGCAGCCTGGCGTTGCCACCGACCTACAATAAAATGCTCGATACCCTGCACCGGGCGCAGCGTTACCGCGAGGCTCAGTGGGCTTGCAAGCGCAGTAACAATCAGCGTCCTGTGCACTTGTTTCGCAGCCTTGTTGGCACCAGCCGCGACATAGCAAACGTGCGCGAGATGATGTCACAGGTGGCAGACAATGATGTCACGGTATTGATTACCGGTGAGTCGGGTACCGGCAAAGAAGTGGTTGCCCGCAACCTTCACTATAACTCCAGCCGCCGAGATAAACCCTTTGTACCGGTGAACTGCGGCGCGATACCCGCAGAGCTTTTGGAAAGTGAGTTGTTTGGCCACGAGAAGGGCGCGTTTACCGGGGCGATCAGCACCCGAGCCGGGCGTTTTGAGATGGCCGAGGGCGGCACGTTATTTCTCGATGAAATTGGCGACATGCCGCTCAATATGCAAGTTAAAATCTTGCGTGTATTGCAAGAGCGCTGCTTTGAGCGGGTGGGTTCAAGCAAGAGTCAGCCGACGGATGTGCGGATTATCACCGCGACCCACCGCAACCTCGAAAGCATGATAGTCGAGGCAACCTTTCGCGAGGATCTTTACTACCGCTTAAATGTATTCCCCATTGAGATGCCTTCATTGCGTGAGCGCACCGAAGATATTCCGCTGCTGTTGACCGAACTTGTCTCGCGCCTGGAAAGCGAAAAACGTGGTTCTATACGCTTTAACTCGGCGGCGATTATGTCACTGTGCCAGCACCCCTGGGCCGGCAATGTTCGTGAGATGGCCAACTTGGTTGAACGCATGACCATCATGCACCCCTACGGTGTGATCGGGGTTCAAGATCTGCCGAAAAAATACCGTCATGTGGATGTCACCGATGAGGCCTTCGAGGTGGCGATTGAGCAGGCCGCACCCCAAGCGACGGTGGTGAATATGAGCGACACAACGCTGTTGCCGGATCAGGGCATCGACCTTAAAGAGTACCTGATGAACCTTGAGCGCAATTTAATTCAGCAGGCGCTCGATGATTGCGGCGGTGTGGTGGCGCGCGCGGCGGATCGTCTTTCGATAAGGCGTACTACGCTGGTGGAGAAGATGCGCAAGTATGAATTACAGCGCGGCTAATATCGGTTGAGCAGGAACCGGCTAAGCAGAAAATCGACTGTGCGCGCGCCGCTCGTTAATAGTGGCGAGCCTTTTAGTTCTACCCCGCAAACCGCAGCCTTTATAGGCTGCGGTTTTTTATGTTTTGCACTTGATTCTGAACCGGCTTTATTAACCCTCTCTTATCACTCACGCCTTAGCTCGCACGGCTATTAGTTCGTCATGCGCGCTGGTCATTTTCGTAGAAATGACGCTTTTCAAAAATCCTTGGCTCTACGCCGTTTAATTGACGATAACACGCCTTATCAATGGCGCGATTGCTCGCCAGCCCGCTCTGCGCCTCACTTTTGTTTTTTTGGCATTAGCTTTGCAATTCCAACGCTAGAACTGAAAAACGTTGAAGCTTTGACGCTTCAGCGTTGATGGATTATGCACCGGTCACCTGAGACCCGTGTGATGTTGGAGATTGTGTTAATGGCTGAAGCCGTTGTTGCTAATGAATCTAGCCCTGAAGCCCTTGAGGCTTCTGTAGGCGCGTCCGCTCGAAAAACCGCTGCTGCAGTGAGCAAGCAGGCCTCAAAGTCAGCCTCTGACCTCGAGGCCATGGGTCAGCTGTCGAAACAGTTATCCAGCTCCTATGGGGTGCTCGAATCCCGCGTCGATGAGTTAACCGATGAGCTGAGCCGCGTGGCCGCGAAACGTGCGCAGGAGCTGGTGGAAAAAGAAAGCATCACCGAGCGGCTCGAGGGTTTGCTCAATGTCTTGCCCGGCGGCGTTGTTGTGATTGATGCACAGGGTGTTGTAACGGAAGTGAACCCTGCTGCCCGCGACATGTTGGGCGAACCCCTTGAGGGGCAGCGCTGGCGTGATGTTATTCAGCGCTGTTTTTCCCCGCGCAGTGACGACGGTCATGAGGTGTCTACCCACGATGGCAGGCGCATCAGCATCGCGACTCGCTCACTGATTGAGAATGGTCAAATTGTGCTGTTGACCGATCAAACCGAGACGCGCCGCCTACAGGGTGAATTGAGTCGTCACGAGCGTCTGTCGGCCCTAGGGCAGATGGTCTCTGCTCTGGCACACCAAATTCGTACGCCCCTGTCCGCCGCCATGCTCTATGCCGGTCACCTTTGTGAAGGCGAGCTATCCCCCGAACAGCAGCAAAATTTTTCCGTCAAGGTGCTCAAGCGTCTTAACCACATGGAGCGACAAGTTCAGGACATGTTGATGTTTGTGAAGGGCGAGTTGCCTCTGAATGACGTGCTGACCTGCGGTGATTTTCAGCAGCAACTGGAGGAGGAGATGGAGGTGCTTATTTCCTCCAACAATGCCCAGTGTTACTGGCATAACCTTTGTCCTGATGACCTCATGCGTTGCCATAAAGATGCGCTCATGGGCGCGCTGTTAAATCTTGTCAATAACAGCGTGCAAGCCATTCAGGGCTCAGCTGAGCTGCACATCAGTTTCTCTCGCAGTGCGGATAACCAC
>Ga0209395_1001457_pt1 | contig 33105 bp, 24 predicted proteins | sample GOMGulsemesocosm_3_FD_184635 | JGI IMG/M metagenome (GOLD analysis project Ga0209395, IMG submission 184635) | Methane-oxidizing microbial communities from mesocosms in the Gulf of Mexico - GOM9D Gulf of Mexico (SPAdes) (version 2) | ecosystem: Environmental > Aquatic > Marine > Cold seeps...
TACATTCAAAATTTGTGCGCTACGCTGAACAATAGTTGACAGTAATTCTGTACTATAGTATTGTAAGCGACTGCTAATTCCAAAACGAGCACGCATAGGAGCCGTTAATAATCCTGAACGTGTGGTAGCACCTATCAAGGTAAATGGTTCCAAGTCTATCTGAACCGTTCTTGCGTTAGGTCCCGTTTCTATCATGATGTCGATTCTAAAATCCTCCATCGCCGAATATAAATATTCTTCTATCACAGGGCTTAATCGATGAATCTCATCAATAAACAACACATCTCTAGTTCCTAAGTTTGTTAACAATCCCGCTAAATCCCCTGGTTTGTCCAATACAGGTCCTGAAGTGATTTTTATGTCCACATCCAGCTCATTGGCCAAAATATTAGCCAACGTAGTTTTACCTAATCCAGGAGGGCCATGAAACAAGGTATGATCCAATGCTTCACCTCGCTGATTTGCTGCTTCTACAAAGATTTTTAAATTTTCCATAATCCCTTCTTGACCTGTAAAATCATCAAAACTCAAGGGTCTCAACGCTTTTTCCACATCAATATCAGTATTAGAAAAATGTTCTTTATCGGGATTTAGGTTTTCATTCATAGTTGGACAAAGATAGGAAATACTACGGAGTTATAAATTCAAAATAAAGGGATAAAAAAACTGCTCCAAAAGTGGAGCAGTTTATCTATTCTATAAATTTTCAGGCTATGAAGGTTCTTCTCCTTCTTTTAAAGGAACGTTTTGCGGCACAAAATCTTCCTCCCATCCTGGCTTACTGTAATCATAAGACCAACGGTGTACTTCTGGGATTTCTCCTGGCCAGTTACCGTGAATATGTTCTACCGGAGTTGTCCATTCAAGTGTATTGGATTTCCATGGATTCTGAGTGGCTTTTTTCCCTCTATAAATACTCATAAAGAAGTTGGCTAAAAATATAATTTGAGCGGCACCTCCAAGAATCGCAAATAAGGTAATTACTATGTTAATATCCTGTACATCGTCAAACAACGGAAATGCCGTGTTGTTATAATACCTACGTGGTAATCCTGCCAATCCGACAAAATGCATCGGAAAAAACACGCCATAGGCTGCTACAGCAGTAATCCAGAAATGCCAGTAGCCTAATGTTTTGTTCATCATACGACCATACATTTTTGGAAACCAGTGATACACTCCTGCAAACATCCCATAAATAGCAGAAACTCCCATCACCAAGTGGAAATGTGCTACTACAAAATAGGTGTCATGTACGTTAATATCTAAGGCTGAATCACCCAGAACCAATCCTGTTAATCCTCCCGTGATAAAGGTAGACACCAATCCAATAGAGAACAACATGGCTGGATTCATTTGGAGATTCCCCTTCCAAAGCGTTGTTAAATAGTTAAATGATTTTACGGCCGATGGAATTGCAATTAGTAATGTTGTAAAGGTAAATACGGATCCCAAGAAAGGATTCATTCCCGAAACAAACATATGATGCCCCCAAACGATTGTAGATAAAAATGCGATCGCAATAATAGATGCTACCATGGCGCGGTATCCAAAGATTGGTTTTCTAGAATTCGTAGAAATCACCTCTGAAGTAATTCCTAGCGCTGGCAACAATACAATATACACCTCTGGATGCCCAAGGAACCAGAATAAATGCTCAAATAACACAGGAGAGCCACCTTGGTAATGTAATACTTCCCCATTGATAAAAATATCTGATAAAAAGAAGGACGTTCCAAAACTACGGTCAAAAATCAACAATAACGCTGCTGATAACAATACTGGAAATGAAACCACACCAATAATAGCGGTTACAAAAAACGCCCAAATAGTTAGCGGTAAACGTACCATTTTCATTCCTACCGTACGCAGGTTTAAAACGGTTACTATATAATTAAGTGATCCTAATAAAGAAGAGGCTATAAAAATAGCCATTGAAACTAACCATAAGGTCATTCCCATTCCTGATCCAGGCATTGCCTGAGGCAACGCACTTAAAGGTGGATAAATTGTCCATCCAGCGGCCGCTGGTCCTGCCTCTACAAATAGAGAAACCAACATTAATAAACTAGATAAGAAGAATAACCAGTAAGAGACCATATTCAAAAACCCTGAGGCCATATCTCTCGCTCCAATTTGCAATGGAATTAATAAATTACTAAACGTACCACTCAGTCCTGCTGTAAGTACAAAGAATACCATGATGGTCCCATGTATCGTTACTAAGGCGAGGTACATATCTGGAGTCATTACTCCGTCTTGTTGATGAGGGCCTAAAAAGGCTTCGATTAAGGTAAATGAATGGTCTGGCCAAGCAATTTGTAACCGAAACATCATGGACATTAAAACCCCTACGACTCCCATAAAAATACCTGTTACCAAGTATTGTTTTGAAATCATTTTATGATCGGTACTAAAAATATATTTTGTTACAAAAGTTTCTTTATGATGATGCGCTGACATAGCTCTGATTTGTTAGTTGTTAGTTACTTGTAGTTAGTTATTGGGTTTGGTAGCTAGTTAAGCACCTGAGCAATTGTTTTTTGAGATTTCAACCAAGTGTTAAAATCTGCTTCCTCCTGTACAACAATCTTCATTTGCATATTGTAATGAGATGAACCACAAATTTTATTACATAATAACAAGTAATCGAATTCGTAAGCGTCTTCGCCTTTCTCTTTTCTAATTTTATTTATCCCGGCCACTTTAGCTACGGTAGCTTCATTAGCTCTCATTTCCTCCGTGGTAAACTTAGGTGTAAAAGAAAACTGCGTAATCATCCCAGGCACACAATTCATCTGTGCTCTAAAGTGAGGCATGTAGGCGGAATGCAATACATCTTGAGACCTAAATTTAAAAATGACTTTTCGCCCTTTGGGCAAATATAATTCTCGGGTAGGAACATCGTCTTGTGCATTTTTATCTGTCATGTCCACTCCCATCGTGTTCATTCCTTTTATATTCCGCACATTCCCTCTTCCTAAAGTTTGATCTGCTCCTGCGTAGCGCGCTTCCCATTGAAACTGTTTCGCATACACTTCAACTATTAGTGGTCGTTCAGCATCCGAAACATCCATAAAGTTATTCCAAGCCCATAAACCATAGATAATTAATACCGATAATACGATTGTAGGTACCGACGTCCACAACAATTCTAGTTTGTGAGAATCAGCATAGAACAATGCTTTTGTTCCTTTTTTACCTCTGTATTTAAATGAAAAGTAAAATAATAAAAATTGTGTAATGGCTTGTACAAACAAAATTAGTAACATGGTTATTACGTATAAATTATCGTAATGTTCCCCTTCTACAGAAGCAGATTCGGGAAGCAATACCACATTGTACGCAACAAGGCAATAGATCATCAATACATAGAAAAATACTCCAAACGCAGCGAATAAGTATCCCTGAGTGTTGTTATCCCTTTCCGTGGCGATGACGCCTTTGAGGTTAAAAATGTTTGTAATTTGCCATATGGCAATAGCGCAAACTATTGCAATAAAAGTGTAAATTAATGCAGTCATTATAAGTTGTTAGTTAGTAATAGTGTCCCAAATATAAAAAAAATCCTGAATAAAACTAATTCAGGATTTTTATTTATAATATATTATGTATCAAATGTTAGTAGTGAAAGCCTTCACTTTCTTTGATATAAGGGTTATTTTTGACAATTAATGGCGCTTTAGATAAAGCATTAAACACCACATAAATAAAGATTCCCGCGATTAACAACACCGATCCAATTTCTGGAATTCCAATAAACCATTGTTTTCCTACAGTGGCTGGCATTACCATCACAAAAATATCGATATAATGACCAATAAGGATAACGATCCCCGTAACCATTACAAACCAGTTCACACGTTTAAAATCGCTATTCATTAACACAAATAAAGGGAACACAAAGTTCAACCCAACCATTCCTAGGAACGGTAAGCGATAGTCCTCAAATCTTGTGATAAAGTAAGTCACTTCTTCAGGAATATTTGCGTACCAAATTAACATGAATTGCGAAAACCATAAGTACGTCCAGAATACAGAGAATCCAAACATGTATTTCGCTAAATCATGTAAGTGGCTATTATTTACAATTTCTAAGTAGCCTTGTCCTTTTAAGTACATTGTGATCAATGCCATTACTGTAATTGCAGATACGATAGCACTTGAAAAAATATACCATCCAAATAAGGTGGAGAACCAGTGCGGATCTAGAGACATAATCCAGTCCCAAGACATCATAGATTCCGTAACTAAGAAAAATACTAAGAATGCCGCAGAACGCTTTAACAATTTACGGTAATTTCCAGTATCTACTTTATCCTGTGCTATGGTTAATTTACGAGAATGCCATTGGAAGAATGACCATCCTGCGATATAAATTGCTGCTCTAATTAAAAAGAACGGAACGTTTAAATACCCCTCTTTGTTTTGTAATAATTTATCAGCTGCCACTACGTCTGCATCCATCCATACAAATAAATGGTTCATATGCAAACCAGACAATATAAAGAATACAAATAATAAAATCCCTCCAATTGGTAAGTATGCAGCAATCGCTTCCATTACTCTAAATAATACGATAGACCATCCTGCTTGCGTTGCATGTTGTATTGCATAAAAAGCGAGGGCAGTTAATGAAATTACTAAGAAAAAGAAAATAGCTACGTACAATGCAGACCAAGGTCTGTTTTGTAATTGATGAAATACATGAACTGCATGTGCATCGTCAGCATGTGCATCCGTTGCATGAGCATCTACAACATGTGTATCCGCTGCATGAGTATCATGGCTATCATGTGCCATCATTTCTTTTGCCTCTTCTAGCGTGCTAGGAGCGCTCAAAAAGCCATATCCAACACCCAATACCCCGATTATCATAAGGGCAAACGAAAATGTTTTTAATTTACTTGAAAATGTATACATATCTTTTAAATTCTATCTTCGTTTATTATTTAATTAAATCGTTTCTCAACTGTTCCACATACATGGTCACTTGCCAACGTTCCGTTTCGGTCAACTGAGATGCATGAGACCCCATCATGTTTCTACCGTGCATAATAACATGGTAAATAGTTCCAGCATTAATATCACGGTCTTTATAATTAGGAATACCTAAGAATTTTTCACGTTTTACCAATACACCGTCTCCTGCTCCAGTTTTACCATGACAAGAGGTACAGTAAATAGTGTACATCGCTTCTCCATTTTTAAGGTTAGCTTCCGTAGCTTCTATTGGAGAAGTTAATTCAGCTTTTGCCAACTCATACCCTTCTGTAGTATTTTCGTACTCATAAGGAAATGCATGACCACGAGCAATGGTACCTTCCACAGGTAACTGAGAAGTCATTCCATTTTTAAAAGTGGAATTTTCACTAAAAGTTTCGTACCCAACAGATTTGTACATATCTGGCATGTACTGATAATTAGGCTTCGATTTATCTGTCCAGCAAGAGGTTATCAAAACTGACAACATCAATAAGGCTATATATTTAATTGCGTTTTTCATTTCTCTTAAAGCTTTTCGGTTACTTTTAATTCGATGGCCCCTGTTTTAGTTAAGAAAGCAGACATTTCGTCTTCGTCCCCTTCTAAAGCAATTTCCATTACAAACATATCATCGGTCGTACGTGGATCAGGATTTTCGGCTTCTTTAAATGGCCATAATCTACTTCTCATATAAAAAGTAATTACCATTAAGTGGGCTGCAAAAAATACGGTCAACTCAAACATAATTGGCACAAACGCCGGCATGTTTTCGATATATGACATATTAGGTTTCCCTCCGATATCTTGAGGCCAATCCTCAATCATCATATAGTTCATCATCCAGACTGAAAAAGCAAAACCAATACAACCATAAATAAATGCGGCGATGGCGATACGAGTTCCTTTCAATCCCATTGCTTTGTCTAAACCATGCACTGGAAATGGCGTATATACTTCTTCGATATGATGATTGGCTGCACGAACTTCTTTTACAGCATCCATTAGGATATCATCATCATTATACATTGCTTGTATTACTTTCTTACTCATGATTTCCGTCTCTTAATTTTTTATAATGCTCTCCTGATGATTTCAAAATCGATTTTACCTCTGCTTGTGCAATCACTGGGAATGTACGCGCATATAATAGGAAAAGTACAAAGAAGAATCCTATAGTTCCAACATAAATACCAATATCTACAAATGTAGGTGAGAACATTGTCCAAGATGATGGTAAATAATCTCTGTGTAATGAAGTTACAATAATCACAAAACGCTCAAACCACATTCCAACATTCACCACTAATGCGATAAAGAAGGAGAACATAATACTTGTTCTTAATCGTTTAAACCACATAAACTGTGGAGATAACACATTACAAGACATCATAAATAAATAGGCCCACCAGTAAGGTCCGGTTGCTCTGTTTAAAAATGCATATTGTTCGTATTCAACTCCTGAATACCAAGCGATAAATAATTCTGTGATATACGCACAACCTACGATAGAACCAGTAACCATGATTACAATGTTCATTAATTCGATATGTTGTTTGGTGATATACGCCTCTAAGCTTACCACTTTACGCATAATAATCAACAATGTGTTTACCATGGCAAATCCAGAGAATACCGCTCCTGCCACAAAATATGGAGGGAAGATAGTGGTATGCCAACCCGGAATAACTGAAGTAGCAAAATCAAAAGATACAATCGTGTGTACAGAAAGTACAAGAGGTGTAGCTAAACCAGCCAATACCAATGATACTTCTTCAAAACGTTGCCAGTCTTTTGCACGTCCTGTCCATCCGAAACTTAACAAACTGTAAATTTTCTTTTGGAAAGGTTTTACGGCACGGTCACGTAGCATGGCAAAATCAGGTAATAAACCCGTCCACCAGAAAACTAATGATACCGATAAATACGTTGAAATTGCGAATACATCCCACAATAACGGTGAATTAAAATTGGTCCATAAAGATCCAAATTGATTAGGAAGTGGTAACACAAAATGTGCATTCCACATACGTCCCATGTGTATTACAGGGAACAAACCTGCTTGAACAACGGCAAAAATAGTCATGGCTTCCGCAGAACGGTTAATCCCCATACGCCATTTTTGACGGAACAATAATAGTACTGCTGAAATTAAGGTTCCTGCATGCCCGATACCTACCCACCAAACAAAGTTGGTAATATCCCAGGCCCAGCCGACAGTTTTATTCAATCCCCAAACTCCAATTCCGGTTCCTACAGTATAAAATATTGACCCTAATCCCCAAAGGAATGCTGCTAAGGCAATAAGAAATGTAGCCCACCATAATTTATTTGCTTTTCCTTCCACTGGCCTAGCTACATCCAACGTAATGTCGTGGTAGCTTTTTTCGCCAATAATCAAAGGCTCTCTAATAGGTGCTTCGTAATGAGACATAATTTTTATTTAATTACAATCTGTTTATAATTTATGCTTTATTCGTAACTTTTACTTGATAAACAACGTTTGGTTGTGTACCTACGTGCTCTAATAAGTGATAAGATCGCTTGTCGTCTTTTAACGCAGTCACCTTATCTTCCTTATTATTGATATCACCAAAGATCATTGCTCCAGAGCTACATGCATTTGAACATGCTGTTTGGAATTCATCTTTGCGAACCTCACGTCCTTCTTTCTTGGCTTGTAAAATAGTTGCTTGTGTCATTTGAATACACATAGAACATTTTTCCATAACCCCTCTAGAACGAACCACCACGTCTGGATTCAACACCATCTTACCATAGTCATCATTCATATTGAAATCAAACTCTTTGTTTTCTGGATATTGGAACCAGTTAAAACGACGTACTTTATAAGGACAGTTATTGGCACAATAACGTGTACCAACACATCGGTTATAAGCCATTTGATTCTGACCTTGACGACCGTGAGAAGTTGCAGCCACTGGACATACAGTTTCACATGGTGCATGGTTACAATGCTGACACATTACTGGTTGGAATACTACCTCTGGATTGTCAGAAGGATCTTCCAATTTAGCAAACCCTTGAACAGAACCTGTTTCACCTAAAAGGCCATCAATGTTATCTTTGAATTCGTTATCTTCAACAAAAGTTTCTTCAGAAGAGTAATAACGGTCAATACGCAACCAGTGCATATCTCTACTCATTCTAATCTCTGCTTTACCTACTACAGGAACATTGTTTTCTGCGTGACATGCAATAACACATGCTCCACATCCAGTACAGGCATTTAGATCGATAGATAAGTTAAAGTGATGTCCGATAGAACGGTCAAACTTTGTCCATAAATCAACTGTTGTAGCTTCTACTTCGTTGTGGTTTAAAGTTACCATTGGCACTTTATTCCAAGAGTGTTTAGGATCTAAAGAGTGATCGTTAAACGTTTCTAAAGTAGTTTCTTTTAAGATATCACCTCTACCCATTAAGGTGTTTTGTAACTGAACACAAGCAAATTCATGCTCACCTTCCGCCAACGTTAAACTTACCTCTGTTTGAGTTGTATTATATCCTTTATAAAAAGGGAATGCGTTCACTCCCGTTTGCATATCTTCTTTTAATCCATTTGTTCTACCATATCCAAATGCCAATCCAACAGAACCAACTGCTTGACCTGGCTGAATAATAACAGGGACAACTTGCGAACTTCCATTTACAGTAATTTCTACATTACTTCCATTTAAAGCGCCATTAGCAACATGCCAATTTTTAACTCCTAATTTTTCCGCATCTGCCTGAGACATGGTTAAGTAGTTATCCCAAGATGCTCTTGTTATAGGATCTGGTAATTCTTGTAGCCATGGGTTGTTCCCCATTTGACCATCTCCCATTCCTGTTTTTGAATATAACTTCAATTCAAATTCACCTGAATTTGATTGTTTTCCTAAAGCTGTTAACGCTGCATTTATATCTACAGTCGCGGCCTCTACAGTCACGTCTAATGCCGGAGCATTATATACACCATCGTGTAAAGCTTGATTCCATGAAGCTCCATCCAATACATTTGTAGACCAGGATGCTTTCAAATAATCATAGAACGATTGATCGTTCCCCATCCACTTTAACAAACTATCTTGGTATTGACGTGTGTCAAACAATGGTTGAATAGTAGGTTGCATTAAACTATATGAACCTGTCTTAATCATAACATCACCCCAAGCTTCTAAATAATGAGGAGCGGCTAAGGCGTACTGAACTGCACTTGCTGTCTCGTCATTAGAACTTGTAAAAGCAACAGAAAGTTTTACTTTCTTTAATCCTTCCAAAAATTCTGGAGCGTTTGGTAAGGTATAAGCGGCATTCCCATTATAGGTAAGAACCGCTCCAATGTTACCAGCATTCATATCTTTTATTAACTGTGCAACGTCTGCATCGTTTCCACGACGAACGTTTTTAGTTACTGCTGGATTGATTACTTCACTACCGATTGCTTTGTTAATTGCCAACGCAACTAACTGAGCATTTTTATCGTTAGCGCCCGCTAAAACCACACCTTTACTTCCAGCTTCTTTTAATTTAGCTGCAGCTTTTTGAACGGCCGTATTAAGAGGTGACATTTCCATCGTAGAAATCCCTCCAATAACCGCTTGATATAATTTTATCAATGCCAATCCTTCTTGCGATGGACGGATTCTTGTACGGTTGTCAGCATTTGCACCCGAAAGTGTCATGTTAGATTCGAACTGTGCATGGTGAGACATTTTTCCATTGGTAGGAATACGTCCTTTTGCATAACCAGCTTCAAATCCTCCACCTTGCCAATCTCCTAGGAAATCTGCTCCGATAGAAACAATTACTGATGCCTTTTCTAAATTATATTCAGGTAATGCACGCATGCCGTACATTTCTTCAAATGCATCTAAGGCTCCAGATTCAGAAACTGCATCATAGATTACGTGACGTACATCGCCATATTTTTCTTTGAATTGCTCAATTAAATGTTTTGTAGAAGGGCTAGCACATGAACCAGATAAAAATACGATTGGTAAATTTGCTTCCTTTAACTCATTTAACTTAGCCACGATCGCTGTATCCGCAGCAGACCATGAAATTTTTTCGCCATTCGCGGTAGGTGCTTGCAATCTTTTACTATCATATAATGATAATACAGACGCTTGTACTCTCGCATTGGTAGCTCCACCAACTTGTTTATTTGGTTCAATTTTGATTGGACGTCCATCACGAACTTTCACCAATATATTAGCAAAATCGAATCCATCTGCAATAGTCGTTGCATAATAATCTGCAACACCAGGGATAATTTCCTCTGGTTTTATTACATAAGGTATTGTTTTTACAACAGGTCCTTCACAGGCAGCTAACGAAGCAGCGGCCGTAGTAAACCCAACATATTTTAAGAAGTCACGACGTGAGGTAGAAGAAGATTCTAATGTTTCTTTATCACCCAAAAACTCATCTGTAGGAATTTCTTCAACAAACTCATTTTGTCTTAACGTATCAACAACAGCGCTAGATTCTCCTAGCTCTTCAACACTTTTCCAGTATTTTTTGTTTGATGCCATTTTATAATTTGTTATTTCTTTCGTTAGTTATTAATAGTGACATTTTCCACATTCCAATCCACCCATCTGAGCTTCAGTCACCTTCTCTACACCGTATTTTTCGGCCAATTGATCATGGATTTTTTTGTAGTATCCATTTTCAGTCATGTCTACTTCTGTATCTCTGTGACAGTCTATACACCATCCCATAGTTAAAGGAGAGAACTGAGTCATTTCATGCATTTCCTCTACAGGTCCGTGACATTTTTGACAAGCTAATCCTGCAACAGTTACGTGTTGAGAGTGATTGTAATACACAAAGTCCGCTAGGTTGTGAATACGAACCCATTCAATAGGTTTCTGTACATGATCTTCTTTATATTTTCCTTGATCAGCATCCCATCCAACAGCATCGTAAATTTTAGCAATTTCTCCGTCTAATTCCTCTTTAGTATGTCCATCAAACAATGGCCCGTTATACTCAGAAATAGATTTGTGACAGTTCATACATACATTCGCTGTAGGAACCCCTGAAGTTTTACTGTGTTTTGCCGATGAGTGACAGTACTGACAATCTATCTTGTTATCTCCCGAATGCACCGCATGTGAAAATGCGATAGGTTGGATAGGTGTGTACCCTTCATTTACATCAATTTGCATTAACCATCCGAATAGTAACCATACTCCTAATAATATAGAGAATATTAAGAATAAGAATCTTAAGAACGGATTCTTAAAGAAGGTAATTAATAAGTTTTCTTCGTGCTCTTCTTCACCTGGCAACTTTTTAAGTGTCCCTGCAATTATAACTACAAGTACTATAAAAGCCAACAAAGCAATACCCAAAGTAGACCATACACCTGCTTTTTCGTTTTCGTACATGGCATTTGATCCTCCATCTACAACAACCGCTTTTTTAGGTTTATTGCCAAACTCAAAATACAACAATAAGTTGTCTAAATCGTTTTCGGATAATTGAGGAAAAGCAGTCATGGCAGCTGGGTTACTATCCGCAACGTCTTTTGCCAATTTGTCTCCTGAGGCAACTAAGGCATTGTTATCCTTAATCCAAGCTTTTAACCACTCAACTTCACGTTTTTCAGCAATTCCTCCTAAGGCAGGTCCTACTAATTTCTTATCTAACTTATGACAAGCCGCACAATTTGCATTAAATACTTTTTTACCCGCGGCTAAAGCGACCTCATCTACATCTGAAGTAGCAGACACGGCTGCAGGTGCAGGTTTCCCATCTGTATATGCTAATATGTCAGCAATATCTTGATCGGTAAATTGAGGATATCCCAACATTGGAATGTTGTTGTATTCTTCAAAAATAGCCTTTGCATCTGCATCACCAGATTTGATCAACCCTTGGCTATCTTTAATCCAAGCTTTTAACCATTCGAAGCTACGTTTTTCTCCAATCCCTTTTAAGGCTGGACCTACAAGTCTCTTGTCTAATTTATGACAGGCAGCACAGTTAGCATTATACAACTGTTTACCTTTAGAAGCATCACCTTCTTGTGCCGATAAATTAACAGAAAAAAGTAATAGGAAAGCAAGGCTACATACGATTAGCCTTGATAATGGATGGTGTTTTTTCACACTTTTCATACTTTAGTTATCTTTTCTTTCTAGTTTGGTACGGTTATTTCACTGAGAATTGAGCACAAAATGCCCAAATTCTTAACGATTGGACAAAAATAGTCTTTCTCTTTAATTTTGGAAATTTAAATCCGTGATTACAATAATTTATACTCATTCTAAATAACGCTAAATACCCTGTCAATTAAGGGATAATGTTTTAAATTTGAAAAAAAAATAACATACATGAAATTTATCAGTAAAAATATAATTTTTTCGGTTCTAGTTCTGTCGTATTTCGGCATAAATAATTTGACAGCTCAAAATAATAATGCAAAAATTGAGCAACTCATCGAAAAAAAGAGAAATTACAACCAAACAGACGTTAAACCTAAAGGTTTTGTGATACAGATATATAATGGAAACGAATCAAAAGCGTATGAAGTACAACGCAAATTTGATGAACTATTTCCTGCATATACTTCTAAAATGATAGTTGATTTACCTGATTGGAAGGTACAAATTTTGAATTTCAAAACGCGTTTGGCTGCTGATAGAGCATTGAACCTTTTTAGAAAAGAATTTTTAGGAGCAAATATTCCTAAGTCTTAAATGAGTAGTGCGTCTTGACTCTAAAAATTCAGGACCTTAATAGATCAAAAAAAACGGTGTTTTATGAAAATAAAACACCGTTTTTTTTTGAATAAAGAATACTTCTTAAAATTAATACCCAGGATTTTGATCCTCTGGCTCAATGAGTGTATTTCTACTAATTTCATTTTGTGGTATCGGAAACAACTGGTTTTTACTTTGGTAACCTTCTCCCGAAAGCTCACCATCAGCCAATCCCCAACGTACTAAATCAAAAAAGCGTTGTCCTTCAAAAGCTAATTCTAGTTGACGTTCTAATACAATAGCATCAAACAAGTCACTCCCTAGGGCTGTAACATCTGCTAAGCCTGCTCTAGAGCGCACTTTATTTAACTCGATTAGCGCCTTTGCATCTTCATTGTTTTTATGATACGACTCTGCTGCCATTAATAGGACATCCGCATAGCGTAATAACCTCCAATTAATCCCATAATTCAATTCATTAATTGGCCCATCTGTATCTTCACTTTTAGTCACATATTTTAAACGGACATAGCCTTCATAATCATGGATTCCAACATCTGGTGGATTTACCGCTCCTCCTGCACTTACTAAATCTGCTTCAGAAATAACAGTAGCCTCTTTACGTACGGTATCTCCCGCATCTTCAAAAGCCATTCCTATTTTTGCCGTTGGTATATTAAAACCCCAACCGTTTGCTATCCCAATAGCTTCCACTTCAAATACACCTCCACGTGGTCCCATAAGTTGGGCATGGATATTACTTTCTGGTCTACCTCCCCATGGAAAATTACCCCAGTCATATTTCTCAGTACTCACATACGACAGTTCAATCAAAGACTCGATACCATGTTCTCCTTCACTGTTCCACACATCTTTAAAATTAGGTTCTAAATCGTAGGAATTACTTGTAATCACTTTTTCAAATTCTTTAGAAGCCAAGTCATATTTTTCTTGAAACAAATATACTTTTCCTAATACCGCTTGCGCTGCTTCTTTAGAAATTCTAAAAGATTGCGCAATACTTCCTTTGGAAGGTAACCCTGCAATAGCAACGCTTAAATCAGCTTCTATTTGCACATACACTTCACTCTTAGTACTACGAGGTAACCCAAATTCTTCAACAGTCTGTGGCGTCTCAACTCTCAAAGGAACACCTCCAAATAAAGTCACTAACTCAAAATAACTATAAGCTCTCAAAAATTTAGCTTCTGCTATAAATTTATCTTTAGTTCCTAGATCAGAAACCTCCAATTTTTCAATCAGGACATTGGCCAAACCTATGGTTTTATAATAACCTTCCCAAACACCAGTTATCGCCGGATTATCAGAAACTTGGTTAAAATCATCAATCTGCTGTAAAGGTGGTTGATCTCCAGAAGTACTTCCTGCATTGGCACAATCGCCCGCAAGGACTTTCAGAAAAAAGGCACTATTCCATGGTCTGTTATAGTTCCATGCCATCAAATCATAAATTCCAAAAATTACTGATTCTGCTTCCGCATCTGTTGTTAAAAAATCAGCTTCATTTATCAATCCTATCGGCTCTACATCCGTAAAATCATCACTACACGAAGTGTAAGTACCAGCGAACAATACGCCTACTATTAGTATTTTTATATATTTTTTCATTGTTTCCATTTTTAACTTACTATTATAAACTCAAACTAAGTCCAAAAATTATTTTACCAGGTATAGGGTATACACCTCTATCAATCCCTTGACTCATGTTATTAGTACTTCCTGCTTCAGGATCTAGTCCTTCATACTTTGTAAATGTAAAATAATCTTCTATTGAGATAGAAAAACGCAATTTATCAAGACGCATTTTAGCTAAAATGTTTTCCGGTAAAGAATAACCAAACTGTATTTGTTTAATTCTCATATAAGAACCATCCCCTACCATTAAATCACTTCTATACAAGTCATCACTTTCAACATCTGCCATAGGGAAAGATGCATTACTTCCTGGACCTGTCCATCTTCCATCGTATAAAAACGCTGGTTTATTAGAATAGGCTCTATCTGTTCTTGTCCATAACATATAAATTTCACTTCCTTGAGTTCCTTGGAAATTCAAGTTAAAATCAAAGCTTTTATAACTCATGTTAAATTGTCCTCCATAAAATAAATCTGGATGAGGAGACCCTATATTGGTAATATCATTAGGTGTAATATCACCACTACCATCTACATCTACAATAATTGGTTTTCCCGTTGCATCGTCAATTCCATCGGTTTTATATCCTCTAAAATACCAAATTGGTTGCCCTTGCTCAAAACGTGTTGTCGTAAATCCTCGTACATCAACACCGTCAATTGGAGCATCTACAGCCAAACTCGTCACTTCATTTTTAAGTGTAGACAAGTTCAAGTTAATTCCATAATTAAACTCCCCCACTTTATCATTGTAACCAAGTTCAAATTCCCAACCTTTATTGGATACGGTACCACCGTTAATGTTTCCATAACCACGCCCAACTGATAATGGAATTAAACTATTTCCACTTACAATTAAATCCTTAGTTTTTTTATCATAATAATCCGTTGAAAACCTCAATTTTCCATCAAAAGCTCTTAAATCAATCCCTAAGTCTAACTGCTCAGAAGTTTCCCAAGTCAAGTCCTCATTAGGAATATTAGCAGCTTCATATCCTGGAAGGAATCCTCCTTGTCCATCTGGCACTTTAATACCTTCACTAGTAAAAAACTGTAACGCTTCATTTCCTAATAAATTTTGATCACTTCCCACTTGTCCCCAACTGGCTCTAAATTTGAAATAATCAACTGCAGATTCCTCATTCCAGAAATTCTCTTTAGAAACTACCCATCCAGCTGACAGCGAAGGAAAGTAAGCTCCTTTATTCTTTTCTGAAAATGCACTAGAAACATCATAACGTAACGTTCCCTCTAATAAATACCTTCCATCAAAGTCATATGAGAAACGTCCAAAAGAAGATCTTTTTTTACGTTCTACAAAAGTACCTCCTACACGATCTAATGCATCGTCTTGTGTGAAATCATGATAGGCATAATTATCTCCTTCCTTAGCCATTGGCCCGGAGAACAATGAAAAATTAGGTGATTGGTATTTCTCGGCGGACAATCCCAATAAAAACGTGTAGTTATGTTTTTCGTATGAATTTTTATAGGTTGCAAAATTCTCCCATAACCAAGAACTATTTTTTGTAATATCATCTTCAACAGTCGTCAATGAATTTTGTCTTTCTGAAGACACATAATAAATAGGGTTCCAGCTATGTCTTAAAGAATAATTTACATCAATCCCTAATCTAGTAGTTATTAACAACCCTTTTACTGGCGATACATTTGCAAAAAAGGACCCTAGAATTTTATCTGTTTTTAATTTGTTTTTTTGAACAGTTAACATAGATAATGGATTAGCAATTTCCCCAGTAACATACGCTGGAAGTCCATAATAATTTCCATGTTTATCTTTCAAAATTGTTTTACCATCGTTCACCAAATCCGATACTTTCGATGGAACACCATCCGTATAGGTTACTGGAGTCATTGGATCCATAAGTAAGGCATTATTCAAAATACCACGGTATTCATCATCTTCACCTATGAGTCCTCTTTCCGTATTAGAATAGGATAAATTATTTCCTACTTCCAACCATTTATTTATTTTGTGCTTAGAATTTAATCGCACGGTATATCTTTTAAAGTTGGCGCGACTTCCACCTACAATACCATCTTGATTTGTATAAGATCCAGACAACAAATAAGTAGATTTCTCTGTTCCACCTGCAAAACTTAAATGATGTTTTTCCATCCAAGCATCTTCAAAAACTTCATTCAGCCAATTTGTATTCACACCATTGGATGCAATAGTCTGCACTCCTGCTTCTTCTAAATAAGTTCTGTATTGAGACTCATTCATCAATTTCATACTAGATCGTTCAGACTGTACTCCAAACAACGAGTTATAAGAAATGACAGGCTTCCCATAGTTATTTCCTGATTTAGTGGTAATAATTACAACACCATTTGCTCCTTCCGTTCCATAGATAGCAGAAGATGCGGCATCTTTTAATACTTCTACAGAGGCTATATCTCCACTAGCAATATTATCGATACTATAAGTTTTCATACCATCTACTATATAGATAGGATCAGCATTTCCATTAGAACCTGTTCCTCTAATTCTAATTTTTGCCCCCGCTCCAGGAGATCCTGAATTAGACAATACAGAAATACCAGCCACTTTTCCTTGCATAGCTTGTTCTACTCTTGTAGAGGCATTGTTTTGGATGTCTTCAGACTTAATACTAGAAATTGCTCCAGTAACCAAACTCTTTTTCTTTGTTCCATACCCTACAACCACAACTTCGTCTAAAGAATTGGCATCCTCTATTAAGACAATGGCAATACTAGATCTTCCGTTTACAGCAACTTCTTGTGTTGCAAAACCAACATAACTAACTTGTAATACTGCATCGGTATTGACTTCTTCCAAAATAAATTTACCGTCAAAATCTGTAACAACTCCGTTATTCGTACCTATTACTAAGACACTTGCTCCAGGCAAGGGTCCACTCGCGTCTGACACCGTTCCGGAAATACTTTGCGCGTGAGCAAACGTGCCAAGCAACAGTATTCCAAGAATAAAAACGCTTTTAAGAACTTGAATTTTCATGAATATTTTGTTTAATTAATTTTTAATTAGTTTAAATACATTTAGTAAATGTTTTAATACCTTTACAAAACTAGATAAGAAGTTAAATATTTGTTAATCAATTATTGTCAAATATTTGTATTTTTATGACAATAACCTAATAAGATATTATGATATTTAATGCGCATAGAGAAATCACCCGTTTAATTCCAGATGATAGTTTTTTAGTTGAAGAGCGGATTAAGGATGATTTCGATTTCCCTATTCACTTTCACCCTGAGTACGAACTCAACTTTATATACAGAGGGAAAGGAGTACGACGTATTGTGGGAGACCACACAGAAATCATAGAGGATATTGAATTGGTTTTAGTAGGCCCCAACCTCGTACACGGATGGGAATTAAACGATTGCACTTGCAAAGAGATTTATGAAATCACCATGCATATTCATAATGACTTGCTTGGAGAAAAGATGCTCTCGCGTAAATTATTCAAACCTATCAAGGACATGTTTAAAAGATCTAAACATGGTATCCTTTTTTCTAAAGAAGTAACCAAGGCCATGATGCCTCGTATTATGGTACTTCCAAAGATAATGGGGATTAACTATTTTTTAGAATTTGTATCCATCCTTAATGATTTAGCAAACTCCGAAGGGCAAACGATGTTATCCACAACATGTTCGGAAACTAAAAATTTTGACAACAGTAAGAGGATTAAAAAAGTATATGATTATATCCAGGAAAACTATCATAAAACCATCACATTAGATGAAATATCATCTTTAGTAAATATGAGTCCTGTATCCTTTAATAGATTTATAAAAAAAAGAACAGGAAAAACATTCATTACGTATGTAAATAATACACGTATGGCTTTTGCTGCAAGTTGGCTATTGGAGTCGGATTTAAGTATTGGAGAAATCAGTTTTAAATGTGGGTTTAATAATATTGCAAATTTCAACCGTTTGTTTAAAAAAACGAAAAAATGTACGCCTAGCGAATACAGAGAACAATTTATCGGGATTAAGAGAATACTTTAAACAAAAAAATCTCAGGATACTTATTGGGAAGTAAGTCCTGAGATTTAATATAGTTAATATACTTAAATATTAACCCAAAACAACTAAAACTGAATGCGCTTTATCTTTAGATAATACAGGAACTATATTCCCCGCTATCTTTTTACCATTTACGAACATTTCTTTAACTCCTTTACTAACATGTGCTGGATTTTGAACTTCGATATGGTAGGTAACTCCTCTAAAAATTCTCTTTATCTTAAACCCATCCCAAGCCTGAGGGATACATGGGTTTATAAGTAATCCTTCGTAAGATGGTTTTACACCTAAGATATATTGAGTGATGGTATAAAAATTCCATGATGCTGTCCCTGATAGCCAAGAATTTTTTGCCTCGCCTGGTTTAACGGCTTCTTTCCCTGCAATCATTTGGCAGTATACATAAGGTTCTACTTTATGCAATTCCGAAATATCCTCTAAAAAACTAGGTGCAATTTTTGTATAATACTCATAGGCCTGATCTCCTCTTCCTAATATAGTTTCACCAATCATAATCCAAGGATTGTTATGGCAAAAGATGCCTCCATTTTCCTTATAACCTGCTGGATAGGTAGATATTTCTCCATATTCGATATAATATTTAGAAAACGCCGGACTATTTAGTACAATTCCATATTCACAATCTAAATGTTCCTTGACCGCATTTAGAGATTTTTCAACCATCCCCTCTTCCATTCCTATCTCTGCCATAGAACACCAACCTTGGGACTCTATAAAAATCTTTCCTTCTTCATTCTCTTGTGACCCTAACTTATTTCCATAGTAATCATAAGCGCGTAGATACCAATCTCCATCCCATCCATGTTCTTTTACTGCAGCGATCATCTGATCTATATGCCCCTGAGCTTTGTGGGCTTCTTCTTGTTTCCCTATTTGTAAACAAAGATTCACATACTCTTTTCCATAAAGCACAAAAAGTCCCGCGATCATTAGCGATTCCGCCTTTCCATCTTTCTTATTTCCTGTGGTCTGAAACGACTCGTTAGGATCATTTGAGAAACAGTTAAGGTTCAAACAATCATTCCAATCTGCTCTCCCAATTAAAGGTAAATTATGAGGTCCCAAATTATTGACAACATGATAAAACGATGCCGTTAAGTGATCAAAATGAGGTTTTGCTTTCGAAATATCATTGTCAAAAGGTACCAGCTCATCTAACAAAGAAAAATCCCCGGTCTCTTTAATATATTCTGTTGTGGAAAGAATCAACCAAAGGGGATCATCATTAAAATCACCTCCCACAGCAGCATTTCCTTTTTTTGTTAACGGTTGATATTGATGGTAACAAGAACCATCTTCAAATTGCGTTGAAGCGATATCAATAATACGCTCGCGCGCTCTTTCTGGAATTTGATGTACAAAACCAATCAAATCTTGGTTGGAATCTCTAAAGCCCATTCCACGACCAATTCCCGATTCAAAAAACGATGCTGATCTGGACATATTGAAGGTTACCATACACTGGTATTGGTTCCATATATTTACCATACGATCCAACTTATCGTCTCCAGAATCAACTTGTATCTTCCCTAGTAACTGATCCCAATATTCCTTCAATTCGTCAAAAGCAACTTGTACTTTCTCAACAGAATCGTATTTAGCAATCATTTCCTTCGCCGGTTTTTTATTGATCACAGCTTTGGATTCCCATTTATTATCCTCCTCAACTTCTACATATCCAAGCATAAAAACAAACTGCTTTTCTTCTCCTGGCTGTAGTTCAACTTCGATATAGTGAGATGCTACTGGCGACCAACCATGGGCAAAAGAATTTGTTGGCTGACCATTGACCACTGCTTCTGGAGCATCAAAACCATTATACATTCCCATAAAAGACTCTCTATCGGTGTCAAAACCATCAATATCTTGATTTACAGAATAGAAGGCATAGTGATTTCGTCTTTCTTTAAATTCCGTTTTATGATACAGTACACTGTCTTCGACTTCTACTTCTCCTGTATTTAGGTTACGTTGATAGTTGGTCATGTCATCTTCCGCATTCCACAAACACCATTCAATAAAAGAAAACAGTTTTATTTTTTTAGTTTCTGAACTTGTGTTTTTAACAGTAACTTGTTGGATTTCTCCCCAGAAACCTAAAGGAATAAACTGAAGAACCTCGGTAACAATACCGTTTTTTGCCCCCTTAAATTTGGTATAACTCATCCCATGCCTACACTCATAGCTATCGAGATCCGTCTGCGCTGGTTTCCAAGAAGGGGACCATACGGTGTCTCCATCTTTAATATAAAAGTATTTACCTCCATTGTCCACAGGTACATTATTATAGCGATAACGCGTTAAACGCCTAAATTTCGCATCCTTGTAAAAGGTATACCCTCCACCTGTATTAGAGGTTAATGAGAAAAAATCTTCATTCCCTAAATAATTAATCCATGGATATGGAGTTTTTGGATTTGTAATGACATACTCTCTGTTTTCATCATCAAAGTGACCGTATTTCATACTATTGTTTTAGTTGGTTTATTTAAATTTTGACATGTATTTCCCCTTCGTTTCCGTAGAATCGTACTTTAAGCTGTCAAAATCGCTTGTAATTGGTTTCTTATTTAATTGCTTTCTCTTTGGGCATCAAGTGCTGCACCAATCTCTTTCATTTTAGCGGTGGTTAGTGGATAGAAAAATAAAGCTAACACTCCTACAAGTACAAATACTGCAGGTATAATACTCATATTTAATTTTATTCCTTCTAGCATCTCTGCTGATTTTTGGGCGACTTGCCCATCATATTCATAAAAATTTAATACAGCCAACGTGATGGCCCCCGCCATTCCACTACCAAATTTCATAGCAAAAGTACCGGCTGAAAAAATTAAGCCTGTTGCCCTTCTCCCGTTTTTATATTCAGAATAATCAGCGGTGTCTCCTAGCATCGCAAAGAATAGTATAGGTGTTAGTCCCGCTCCAAACTCAGAAATAATTCCTAAAGCGAATATACCTCCTATTTGAGTAGGTGCTAACCAATACATGGCAGCTGCAGTTACTGCAGAAAACAACAATGCGATGATAAATAATTTCACTTTCCCAAAAAACCTCGTAAGTGCTGGAGCAAAAAAGGTAGAGATCATAGAAATAACAAGTAAGGATAGTAAGTACAATCCTGCCAATCCATTTTTTCCTCCCCAGGATGTTAACATCCCGAAATAATTCTCTGAATCATCCACATAATGAGTAAAATAATACATCGCAGAACTCTGCTTTATGATATTATAAGTCACAAAAACAAAACCTATAAAAAGTAATAGCAGCCAAGCTCTATTATGTACAAGGTCTTTAAAATCTTCTTTTATATTTGAATTGCTATTGGTTAATTCTGGAACTCTCTCTTTTGTTGTAAAAAAGGTAATCAATGAAAATGACGCTAAGATAACGGCTAAAACATACATGGTATTTTGATATCCTACATTCGCATCTCCTTTTCCTAAAAAATCGACCAAGGAAATAACTCCTACTGTAGCTATTATCCCACCAAAATAAGCTCCAAAGAACCGAAAAGAAGATAATTCTGTTCGCTCTTTTATATCAGAGGTCATAACACCCATCAGTGCCGAATAGGGCACATTATTGGCTGTATACATCAATACGTAAAAGATAGACGTGGCATAGGCCCAAATCAATTTTCCTGTCACTCCCATATTAGGGGTAGTAAACTGCAATATCAATGCAATTCCAAAAGGCAATGCTGTCCATAACAACCAAGGTCTAAATTTCCCCCATTTTGTTTTAGTTCTGTCTGCAATAGTCCCCATTAACAAGTCAGTGATCCCATCTCCCAATCGAATCACCAATAACAATGTAGCAACCGCTGCGGTACCAAGACCAAAAACATCGGTATAAAAAATCGGTAAAAAAGGACCAATGGTACGCCATGCGATATTTGCAGCCGTATCTCCTAAAGCATATCCTATTTTTTCTTTAATTGTTAATTGACTTAACTTCGACATATAATTCTATGTTTATTGTTCCATACAAAATTATAGAACGCCTCCTTAAATGGATAATACTATTTTGTCTAATCCCTATTGATTATTTTATAAAGTAACTAAAAATCTATGAAAAAATACTACCTGAAAATTTACATTTTTTTTACCCAATAAGAATTATATGAGATAACATCCTCGATTCCACTCAGTCTACATCTAAAGAAACAATATCAACACAATCACAGTTTCTAAAATATAGCACAAAAAAAGACCTGCATGTTGCAGGTCTTTTAATTTTATATAAAATCTTGAATTACTTCAAGGTCTTTTTTACTTCTACTTCTTGGTATGCTTCAATGACATCACCTTGGCGAATATCGTTGTAGTTTTTAAGTTGTAATCCACAATCATAACCTTTAGCTACTTCTCTAACATCATCTTTAAAACGTTTTAATGATGATAAGAATCCGTCATGAACAACAATGTTCTCACGTAAGATTCTAACTTTAGAGTTACGGAATATCTTACCAGACATTACCATACATCCTGCAATATTACCAATTTTAGATATTTTGTATACTTCTCTAATCTCTACATTACCTGTAACTTCTTCTTTCAACTCTGGAGATAACATACCTTCCATAGCATCTTTTAAGTCGTCGATAGCAGCGTAAATAATAGAATAAGTACGGATATCAATTTCTTCTTGATCGGCTAACATTTTAGCGTTTCCAGAAGGTCGTACATTAAATCCAATAATAATGGCTTCAGAAGCAGAGGCTAACAATACATCCGATTCCGTAATGGCTCCTACACCTTTATGAATAATGTTTACTTGAATTTCTTCGGTAGATAATTTCTGGAATGAATCCGTTAATGCTTCTACAGAACCATCCACATCACCTTTAAGGATAATGTTTAGTTCTTTAAAGTCTCCAAGTGCAATACGACGTCCAATTTCATCTAATGTAATATGACGTTGTGTACGTACAGACAACTCACGTTGTAATTGTGCACGTTTGGTAGCAATTTGTTTTGCTTCACGTTCGTCTTCAAAGATATTAAATTTATCACCTGCTTGTGGTGCTCCATCTAATCCCAAAATTGAAACTGGTGTTGAAGGTTTTGCTTCTTTCATTTTTTGACCACGCTCATTAAACATGGCTTTAATCTTACCTGCGTTTTTCCCAGCCAACATAAAGTCACCGATCTTTAATGTACCTTCTTGTACTAAGATGGTAGAAACATATCCACGTCCTTTATCTAATTGAGCTTCTACTACAGTACCAACAGCTAACTTATTAGGGTTTGCTCTTAACTCTAGCATTTCAGCTTCCAATAATACTTTTTCAAGTAATTCATCAACCCCTAAACCTGTTTTTGCAGAAATATCGTGTGATTGAATTTTACCTCCCCAATCTTCTACCAATAAATTCATGGCAGCCAATTGTTCTTTAATTTTTTCTGGATTAGCGTGTGGTTTATCAACTTTGTTAATTGCAAAGATGATCGGTACACCTGCTGCTTGAGCGTGACTAATTGCCTCTTTTGTTTGTGGCATTACATCATCATCCGCTGCAACTACAACAATTACAATATCTGCTACTTGTCCCCCACGTGCACGCATGGCAGTAAATGCCTCGTGACCTGGTGTATCTAAGAATGCAATTTTTTGACCACTCTTAAGTTCCACTCCATAAGCTCCAATATGCTGTGTAATACCTCCTGATTCTCCAGCGATTACATTTTCTTGACGGATATAATCTAGTAAACTTGTTTTACCATGATCTACGTGACCCATTACCGTAATAACTGGTGCTCTATTTTCTAAATCTTCCTCTTTGTCTTCGATAGCTACTACTGCATCTTCAACTTCTGCACCCACAAAATCAAGCGCATATCCAAATTCATCTGCTACGATAGTTAATGTCTCAGCATCTAAACGCTGATTCATAGTTACCATCATACCAAGCATCATACAAGAACCAATAATTTTAGTTACAGGAATATCCATCATGGTAGCTATTTCACTTACCGTAACAAATTCCGTTACTTTTAATACTTTACTTTCTGCTGCTTGTTGCTCAATATCTTTTTCCGACTGTTGACGGTGTAAATCTCTCTTATCTCTACGGTGTTTCGCTCCTTTGTTCTTTTTAGATTTACCTTGTAGTTTCTCTAAAGTTTCGCGAATTTGTTTTTGTACTTCAGCAGCTGTAGGTTCTTCCTTAACAATAGGCTTACGAACAGGACCTCTACCTTTTCCTTTATTAAACCCTGGTTTTCCAGCACCACGATTTGCACCTCCTTGTCCTGGACGTTGGTTTGCACCTTGCGTTCCAGTTCCTGGTTTTACAATACGTTTACGTTTGCGTTTGTTAGCAGCACTATTAGCACCACCTTTATCATTCGCAACTGGTTTTTTCTTTTTAGGACGCTCAAATTGTTTCAAGTCAATTTTTTGACCAGTTAAACGAGGACCATCTAATTTCTTATACTGTGTCTGAATAGACTGCGGTTCTGTAGGCTTTACCTCTTCAGTTGTTTCCTTTGCAGGTACTTCCTTTTTGGTTATTCCTGGAATTTTAGCTACTGGCTTAGTCGCTTCCACTTTTGCTGGGGCTTTAGTCTCTTCTACCTTTTTAGCAGCCGGCTTTGCTGCAGGTTTTGGAGCTGGTTTTCCTTTTTTACCACGAGGCTTTTCAACTGGTAATTCTATTTTGTCGATAATTTTAAATGCTGGTTTTGTACGTCGAATGACACCATCATCTACTTTCTCAACCTTTTTCTCCTCAGGAGAAGTTGTTGCTTCTTTTTCTTTAGAAACTACTTTTTCTTTAGAAACTACCTTTTCAGTTTTAGATTCTTTTGGACTTTCCGTTGTTGGTTTTTCAACAACAGGAGTTTCAGTAATCGCTTTTTTAGCCACTTCCGTTTCTTTAGGAGCTGCTTCTTCGGTTTTTTCAACCTCGGTTGCTGCTTTAGTTTTATCCAGTTCTATTTTACCTACTGTTTTCACTTCCACTTTTTCAGCTTTGGCTTTTACAATTCGATTCAATTCTTCCTGACGTTGTTTTTCAATTTTAGCTTCTGCTTCTTGACGCATCGCCATTTTTTCTTTACGTTTCTCTTCGCCCACTTCCTTAGAAGCAGCTTTTTTATTTGCATCACTTGCAAACGTATCGAACAAAATGTCGTATTCGCCTTGAGAGATTTTAGTAGTAGGGCGAGCTTCTATCTCCACTCCCTTACTTCCTAAATGCTCCACAGCCCTATCTAAAGAGATATTTAATTCTCTTAACACTTTGTTTAGCCTCATTGTTTTGTCTCCAGCCATATAATCTTATTGTTTAGCCTATTATTTTTTTTGACGATTAGCCCTAATTAATCTTCAAATTCTTCTCTTAAAATATTTTGAACCTCTACGATGGTTTCTTCTTCTAGATCGGTTCTTTTCAACAGTTCGGTAAGGTCTTTATCCAATACGCTTCTTGCAGTATCTAATCCAATTTTCTTGAATTCTGCAATCACCCAATCTTCAATTTCATCTCCAAACTCTGTCAATTCAACATCGTCTTCTCCTACAACACCTTCGCGTTGTACATCCAAGTCGTATCCTGTTAATTGTGATGCCAATCTAATGTTTACACCATTACGTCCAATTGCCTTTGAAACTTCTTCTGGCAACAAAAATACATCAACTCTACCTTTTTTCCCATCTTCTCGTCCTTCTTCTGCATGAATTTCCATAGAAACTACTTTCGCAGGACTTAAAGCTCTGGCAATAAACAGACTTTCGTTCTTCGTATAATTGATAACATCTATGTTTTCGTTCCCTAATTCGCGAACAATACCATGAATACGTGATCCTTTCATTCCAACACAAGCTCCAACAGGGTCAATTCTGTCGTCGTATGAGTCTACCGCTACCTTCGCTTTTTCACCAGGAATACGCGCTACACCTTGAATGGTAATTAAACCATCAAATACCTCAGGAATTTCTTGTTCAAATAATTTCTCTAAGAAAACAGGTGAAGTTCTTGAAAGAATAATAGAAGGTTTATTTCCTCTTAACTCTACCGACTTAATAATCCCACGAACAGCATCTCCCTTTCTAAAAAAGTCAGATCTAATTTGTTCACTTTTTGGCAATATTAATTCGTTTCCATCATCATCTAATAAAATAATAGCATTATGACGGATATGGTGAACTTCTGCACTATAAATATCACCTTCTAACTCTTTAAAGTGTTTGAATATATTGGTGCTATCGTGTTCTTGAATTTTTGAAATTAAATTCTGACGCAATGCTAAAATAGATCTTCTTCCAAGGTCCATTAATTTCACTTCCTCAGATACATCTTCTCCAATTTCAAAATCTGGCTCAATCTTACGTGCTTCTTCTAATTCTATTTCTTCATTATCGTCTTCTGACATTCCGTCTGCAACAACAATTCTGTTTCGCCAAATTTCTAAATCTCCTTTATCAGGATTAATAATGATATCAAAGTTATCATCCGACCCAAACTTACGTTTTAAAGCCGTTCTAAAAACTTCCTCCAGAATAGCCATTAGTGACACTCTGTCTATACTTTTATCACTTTTAAATTCTGAAAATGATTCAATTAATGCTAAGTTTTCCATTCTCTACTATTTAAAAAATTATCTTCACTTTTGCTTCTTTAATATCTGCAAAAGAAATTGTCTGATTTTTAATTACCGTAACCTTCCCTTTTCCAATTGGTTTAGGCTCACGAGCACTCCATTCCAACATAATATCCTCTTCAGTTACTTCTTTTAAAGTACCTTCTACTTTAGATTCCGCAAGTTTAACAACCAATATTCTACCTATATTCTTAGTATATTGTCGTTTTACTACCAATGGATTTGCAATATCTGGCGAGGTAACTTCCAACGAAAAATCCTCTTCTTCCCTGTCCAAATTACCTTCTACGTATCTATTAATTCTGATACACTCGCTCAACGCAATCCCTTGATCACCATCTACTTCTATATAGATTTTGTTTTCATCTAAAAACTTTAAATCTATCAAAAACAAATCCTTGTTTTCGGATAGTGCTTCTTCTACTAAATGCTTTATTTTATCGTGCTCCATGTGTTTTTATACAAAGAGGGGACTCTACGTCCCCTCTCTTCCTGCCCTTTATTTGGCTGCAAATATACTAACTAATTCTTAAACAGAAAAATGATTATGTTTATAATTTTAATTTTACTAACTTTACAAGGATAGATCCTCCAAATTTTATTCTTTAATAGAATTCAAGGCTATCAAAAAAATACCCTGACAACAATTTTTTAACAACTTCAATCTGAAAACCATGAAAAAAATTCTAGTCCCAGTTGATTTCTCTAAACAAGCAGAGTACGCTGCAAAAGTAGCTGCACAAATTGCAAGAAAGAATAATCACGAAATTTTTTTGTTACATATGCTTGATTTACCCGTAGGTATTATTGATCCCGCCAGCTACGGATCTAGTAACAATGCTCCTACTGCACTATTATTTTTACAGCGTGCTCATGAAAATTTTGAAGAATTTAAAAAACTTCCTTTTTTTGATGGTTTAACTATTACGGACAAGGTGCAGTTTCATAAAGCCTATGATGGTATTATAGAAGAAAGTGAAAAACAAGACGTAGATTTAATTGTAATGGGGTCTCAAGGCGCTTCTGGATTGGAAGAGATTTTAGTAGGTTCAAATACGGAAAAAGTAGTCCGTAACAGTAAAGTCCCCGTACTTGTAATCAAAGAAGATGTGGACAATTTTGAGATCAACAATATTGTATTTGCTTCAGATTTTGACATAAAAAAAAGACCTTCTTTTCAAAACATACTTGATTTTACGAAGGAATTCAATGCTAAAATTCACTTACTAAAAATAAATACAATTAACGATTTTGAAACCACTAAAGAATCTAGTGACGCTATTCGAAACTTTATAAATGGGCATGACTTAAAAAACTATACATTAAACATATACAACGATAAAAGTATAGAGACAGGAATTTTAAATTATTCAAAACTCATTGATGCCGACATCATTATTGTAAACACCCATGGGAGAAAAGGACTTATTCATATTTTTAGCAATAGCATTAGCGAAGACTTAACAAACCATTCAAAGCTCCCAGTACTCACATTTAAACTAGTGTAGCTTTATAAACTTGGTTGTTGGCTGAGAGCAAGTCAACATCACCTAAGTATTGTCTTTATTTTTTTTACAGAAATGGTCTCATTTCTCAATACCGTCAACTTCGTTTTTCGGTAAGTTCATATGTTATGTTGTCTATATCCTATCTTTCTTATGCTAGCACAAACACATTTCCTTTTCAATACTATTTTCAATTACCGTACTTTGTGCAACTTAAAACTCAACAAATGGAAACTTATAAAAAACCTTCCTCATTGGATTATCAAACGGGTGCTGTCAAAGGATTTAGCGGAAAAGGATTGATAGCTCTTAAAAATGGGGACCTAAAAATGATAAAAGTCGATGCACATGCCAGATACCCAATTCACACGCATCCTAAAAAAACCGAATACATCTTTGTATTAGAAGGAAAACCGACCATCACCATTGCAGATGAACGTTTTGAAGGCACAAAAGAAGATTTTTTTATACTTCCTACAGGTGCTCCTCATGGAATAGAAAACAACACCCATCAGGAGTGCATACTACTTGTAGGAGCCATTAACAACTAAAAATAATTACTTACACAAACAACTCACTTACAATTCTATCACCAAACTGATGAATGTCATTGCTCATCTATAGTATAGACTGTAATTTTGTAGTATATTCTTGTAAAACATAAAATTTGGAAGAGTATATTACATTTTACAACAAGTACTAAACCTGGATACTATGGCAAATAACATCGTAATACTCTATTCATCTACAGATGGACAGACCTTGAAAATTTGTCAAAAAATAAATTCACAACTAGTATTAAAAGGTCTTACAGCTGACCTACTCTCTATTGATGACAATACGGCCAATCTAACACAATACTCCTTAATTATTATAGGAGCGAGTATCAGATATGGAGTACATCATAAAAAAGTTATCGAGTTTATAAATAACTCTAAAACCATCCTGGAAAGCACTAAAACAGTCTTTTTCTCAGTGAATTTAGTCGCAAGAAAAGCAGAAAAAAACACACCAACAACCAATCCATATGTAATTAAGTTTTTCAAAAACATAGATTGGAAACCTACATTAGTGGAAGTTTTCGCAGGTAAACTAGACTATAAAAAATACCCGTTTCTTGACAGAAAAATGATTCAGTTAATCATGTGGATCACCAAAGGTCCCACCAATACAAACACTGAAATAGAATATACAGACTGGAAAAAAGTCCAATCATTCTCAGAAAAAATAATAGCCTTAACATAACAATTTCCCCACAATTGTCTTAAAAAAGTGTTTTTACATCATGTAAAAATGCTTTTTTATTTTTAGATTAACTTAAAACAATTTTAAGCTTATAAAAATTTGGGATCTAAGACCTTTTCCATCATCTCTCCACCCATTTTAATAGCACTGGATGTACTTATCACTCTATTGGCCATAAATACCATCATGTTGTTTTTAAAACCTGGAATCACCACAGCATTTTTCCCCAAGGCCTCAATTCCATATGTTGCCACAACCTCAGGCTTTTGAGAACTCATAGGCGTTTTACTCATATCAATACCTGTATTTGCCATCATAGGTGTTTCCGTTGGACCTGGAGACAAAACCGTAACAGCGACCCCTTTCTTTTTCATTTCCCAATGCAATGAGGTTCCAAAATTCAAAATATACGCTTTTGAACCTGCATAATTAGATAAATATGGATTGGGCATATGTCCTATAATACTTGACACTAATAATACCCCGCCCGTTCCTCTTTCTACCATTTTACCTGCAAAATGATGCGTCAACGCAAAAACAGAAGTAATATTTAACTGTATCAAAGCCAATTCCTTTTCTAATGAAATACTGGTGGTTACCCCATGATTCTCCACCGCGGCACAAGGAACAAATAATCCAATCTCTAGATGATTAGAAGCGGCTATTACTTTTGCTATATCTTCTTGCTTACTCAAGTCAGCCTGTACAATCTTTACTAATACATTATACGTAGCTTCTATTTCCTTGGCTTTTTCTTCTAATAAAGGAAGTCTCCTCGCCACCAACATTATATTCAACCCTTTGGCGGCTAATTGATTTGCAATTGCTTCGCCTATCCCCGAAGTTCCTCCTGTAATTAATGCCCACGCTCCGTATTCATCTTTAAAATTCATCATTATCATTTAATTGATTAATTTTTACACTTCCCACTATTCCTTTTTTATTGAACGAGATTTTACTCCAATCCTGTCGTTTCATCCTTGTACTTCAATAAAAAACTATAAGCTATAGCCCGCACGTCACATATTGCAAGGACTTTAGTATTTGTCGCTATATTTCCTTCGCCTTACATAATTTAAAACATGATATAATTGTTCCTCCAATACAATAATGACATAACAACCTATACAAAACTACAAACCTAGTTACATAACTATAAAAATAGTTGTATAACTAAATAAATAGTTATAGGTTTGCTGTAGAAACGTTAACTATGGAAAAACTCACTAATAAAGAAGAAGAAATAATGCAAGCCTTATGGGATTTAAAAAAAGCATTTATAAAAGAAATTGTCGCAGAACTCTCCAACGAAAATCATTACAATACTGTTTCTACTATTGTTAGAAAACTGGAAGAGAAGAATTTTATTTCCCACCAAGCTTTTGGTAAAACGCATCAATATTTTCCATTGGTATCAAAAACGGACTACACAAAAAAATTCATGCACGAGGCTATGGCATCCTATTTTGACAATAGCTATAAAAACATGGTGTCCTTTTTTGCTAAAAACGAAAAGATAAGTGCGGAGGAATTGCGAGAAATTTTAAAGATCATCGAAAAAAAATAAGATGGAACTACTTCACTATTTATTTAAATCGGGACTTGTATTAGGACTATTCTTACTTATTTATAGTCTCTTCTTAAAAAAGGAAACCCATTTTCAATGGCATCGCTTCTTTTTAATCATTGGTGTATTGGTATCATTTGGACTTCCATTATTAGTATTTACACAAGTAATTTACATACCTACTCCAGTTATTGAACAGGGTATCCCACTTGTAAAAAAAGCTTTAAACACGGAAGCTACAACTATAGACTGGGCATTTTTTATAGGATTTTTTTATTTTTTAGGAGTGATGGTAATGAGCCTACGATTTTTCCAACAATGCTATGGTCTTTTCAAGATAATTAGCAAGAGTTCGGCTATGGAATTTGAAAACCAACCATACCTAGACAGCTCCGTAACATGCACCCCTTTTTCTTTTTTCAACTATATCATCATTCATAAAAACCTACATACTCTCGAGGAATTGAGTATGATACTTACGCATGAAAACATACATCGCTCACAACACCACAGCTTGGATATCCTATTAGCAAATCTATTATTAATTGTACAATGGTGGAACCCTATGGCTTGGTTGTATAAAAAAAGTATGGAAGAAAATTTAGAATTCATCGCTGATACTGAAACCATCAAAGAGATCTCTTGTCCCAAAGCATACCAATACACTTTAGTCAAAAACACGGCAACAACCATACAGCCGGCTTTAGCTACTCATTTTTACCAATCACTTATAAAAAAACGAATTATTATGTTAAACAAAACTGCATCTAGCAACCTTAGTCGCTGGAAAACCATTTTAGTTGTCCCCTTAATTGCCTTATTTTTCTGGACTTTTAATATGGAAGCACAAATTAAATTTGAGCAACACGATCAAGAAACAACAAGCTATATTGTGAAGGCTGAAACAACGAATAAGGAATTAAAAGCCATTGAAAAAAAGTTTAAATCCTCTAAAACACAAATCAAGTTTACGGGCATTAAACGAAACAAAAAAAAGAACATAACTCAAATAAACATAAAAACAAGAAGGTCACTCGCCAATTCCTTTAAACATGGTATGACTCTTGAAAACAAAAAAACTAAAGGAATAGAAACTTTCTCATTACATATTGACCCTAGTAGCTCGGATATCATTTTAAGTTCCTTATTTGATGACCATCCATATACTGCTACTTTTTCAGAAAAAGGTTCTAGTGCGCATTTAATGGATACCGACAGGACTTCCAAAATGCTATATATAATAGAAGGAGAAGAAATTTCTTCAGAAGATGTAACAGCTATGAATCCTAATAAAATAAAAAGTATAAATGTACTAAAAGGAAATAATGCCACAGACAAATATGGTTCTAAAGGAGTCAACGGTGTGGTGGAAATAACGCTAAAAAAGACAAAAGAAGCAGTGAATTTAATCCCAAAAAATGTACTATATGTAATTGATGGTCTTGTCTCGAATTCAAACAATGTAGCCCCTAATAAAATTAAAAAAATAGTGGTTTTAAAAGGTAAAAAGGCAACCGACATCTATGGCGACAAAGCTAAGGAAGGAGCCATTCTCATTACCACTAAAAAGGATTAAAAACAACGCTATTATTACAAATGATGATAAAGCACATCAATCTCTACAAACGTTGATGATAAACGTATACAGACGTTGTTTACCGTACAGCACAAAAAAAGCACCCCAAATTAATGGAGTGCTTTTACAGCATATGGGATTGAAAAAACCGTTACTTTTTCCAACCGCCTCCTAACGACAT
>Ga0209395_1001458_pt1 | contig 33101 bp, 30 predicted proteins | sample GOMGulsemesocosm_3_FD_184635 | JGI IMG/M metagenome (GOLD analysis project Ga0209395, IMG submission 184635) | Methane-oxidizing microbial communities from mesocosms in the Gulf of Mexico - GOM9D Gulf of Mexico (SPAdes) (version 2) | ecosystem: Environmental > Aquatic > Marine > Cold seeps...
TCCCTCCGTCGAACTTTAAAAATGTTGAAGGGGTAAGAGTATTTAAATCACTAACCAGTACAGAAACCGATTTTTGTTCACCACGCCTTAATACTGACACCTTAATTTGTTTATCTACTGCCTTATTTATGTTTGATTCTAAAGCAGAAAACTCAGCAACGGTTTGATCGCCAATTGATAATAATATGTCGCCTACTTCCAGTGATTTAGCCGCTGAACTCTCTGGAATAATTGATTTAATAACTAACAAACCTAAAAAGTCTGGAAATTCCTTTCGATAAGTCGCTTCTAGTTCATCACTAAGCCCTAACCTTTTCAATTCAGCATAAGGTTTTGAAATAAAGGTTGTTTGTATGGTTCCTCGTGATATTGGCTCATTTTTTTGAAGCTTTTTAAGCGCGAGTTTTATTTTTTCTAAGGGTAGGTAAAATGCATTAGCAGATTTTGTTTGGCTACCTGCATTTAAAGCAACCACTTCACCTTGAATATTTATAACTGGTGAACCTGAGGAACCGCCCGTTGACGCTGTTGCAGCCTGTATGTAAGAAATATTGAAATCGTTATACCTGCCACGACCATATCCTGGCGCATCGCGATCAAGCCTAGCGATTGTACCATCTAAAATTGATATTTTTTGACCTGCATCGTTACCAATTATTCTTATAGCTTGGCCTACCGTTGGATTGGTATCACTAAGGGTAAACTGATGTGGTGTAAGGTGTTTTATTTGTGATGGGTCGTAACGGAAGAAACCAAAATCATGAACTGGATCTATATATAAAGGGGTTAGATCAATTTCTTCATTATTTATTAATATCGCTTTGGCGGTTACTGGCCCGGGTGTTACAACATGACGATTAGTTAAGATGATCCCCTGCTCTGCATCAACAATAAAACCGGTACTATAACCACTACTGTTCCACTTACCGTCAAAACTTATGGGTACATCTGTTTGAATGCTTACCACACCATTAGATACCTGCTTTACGGTGTCGTTCCAGTTTTTTTCATTGGTTGAAACCGTTGAACAATTACTTAAAACAATAAGAGCAGATAATGAGACGAGTATAATGAATATGTGTTTAGTTTTTAGGAACATCCGTTTGACCTTATCCTTTAGTACAAACAATTAGGGTGAAAGTGCGTAATATTTAACCCTTCGTTCTTTGATACTATGGCATGATGATTTATTAGTCAAAGTTATAAAAGTGTAACTTAATACCTCCGCTCTGTTTTCATTAATACCTCAGTTCCATTGTCTTCAATATTTGGTTTGGTGATCAACCATAAACCCCGTGTTAATAGAGGTAAAATCACAATAAATAAAAATGCATAGGCGCTATAAACATAACCTTGACCGATCAACGCAACTAAACCTACAGCATCGGCTATAAAAATAGCCGTAATAAGGAGTAAAAGAGAAATTGCTGGGCGTAATTTTTGTGGCATCGGTTTGGTATTCTCGTTAAAGCTGTTTGAGATTCTCTCATTTATTGTGTGTAAGAGTGCTGTACCTGTTTCTATGAAAGTACCAAAAATAACTATTTGGAAAATAATAATAAACTTTGGTGATTGTAGTTGAGCAAGTAAATAGTTTATCGGTAGGGGTTCATCTACCACACTTGGGTAATGTGCAATCATCGCGATTAATAAAAAGAGTCCGGGTAGCATTCCCAATGGACCACATAAAACTCCTGCTGTTATTGCGTCTTTGCGGTTTACAAAGCCTTTTACGACAAACAATACGGTCATAAATGAAATAACGTTGTAGCCTGAAAATTGCAAACCAGAAACTAATGCGCCAGCATCAAATTCGGGTTGGTTTATGGTGGATAAATTTGACGATATTTTCTCACCAAAAGTAACAAAACACCAAATAAGTAAAATGATGTACGCTATATATAGTACAACAGACCAACTCGATAAGAAGATTTCGATGGCCTTAGATCCTAAAAAAACCAATACACAAACAGTGCACATCAGCAAAATCGTGCCCATTATGGCCGGTAAACCTAATAGGCTGTTAACAAGTTCGCCGGATGCTGCGCCAATTACCGATAATATTAAAATTAATAAGGCGATATACGCTAGCTCAAACAAAAACCAGCTTGATCCTAATAACTTTTGAACAAAAGATTTATAGTTAAACAGAGAGAATGATCGTGAAAATTCAAATGCTACCGCGCAAATAATACTGATTGAAATAGTGGCAACTAACATCGCGATTAAACCTGCTTGAGGGCCTAGTCGTAAAAAGAATTCTATTAACTCTCTACCTGTGGCGTACCCACCACCAATCATAGTCGATTGAAATATTAAACCGGGTACGATTAACCGTGCAAAAAATCCCTTATTCATGTCCCTGCCTATTTAATAGCTCTTCTGATTGGTTTACCCGGTAAGGCACTTTTAATAAGTTTTCTGTTTTCTATAATTGGCGTTCCATTTACTATTACAGCTTGCATACCTACTGAAGTAAGCACCGGATTAGTAAAGGTTGCTCGATCGCTTATTTGAGAAAAATCAAAAATAACAATATCTGCATCGGCCCCTTCTTGTATACGACCTTTATGACGCATTTGATCTACACTTTTCTCGAGGATCTGCGCGGGGATCAAGCTCATTTTTCTTATAGCTTCAATTAAAGTTAAGCTTTTATCTTCTTTAACAAACTGTCTTATAAAGCGAGAATAACTACCTGCAGCCCTAGGATGGGTTTTAGCCGATTTTGGTAGTGGCCATACATCACCCGAAATAACTTTTTTGGTGTTAATGTCTATCATCGGCAAACCGTCAGACGCTACAGCTCCGTTGGGGAACAACTGTGATATTTCATATAAGTGCTGATCTTTATCTGAATGCTCAGGATCTAAGTAGTTAAAAATGATTATTGAGCTTGGTTTTTCTTCTTGGAGTGTTTTAAAGCTTTGTGCAGTTAATGTTGTTCCGTTAAACGAAAAGTCGCTTTCACTTACATTACCTAAACGTTCTTTCCAGTTTGTTCCTCTAAACATTTGAGCACCAATAGCGGTGCTACCAGCAGCATATGGGTATGCTTCAACCGATATATTAACACCTTGTTTTTGTGCGCCTAATACAAGTTCGGCTACATCTTCAATATCACGAAAGCTGGTGCTATTTAAATGAGATATATGGGCGTGAGCTCCTGTTGAAGCAGCAACTGAAATAAGTTCTTGGTACGCTTCAAAGGAGCTTTTAGGCTCTAAAGAACTAGCAAAACGAATATGATTAAAGCTGGGTACATTATATTTAGCAGCTAACTTATGTAATTTATAATATTCTTTTCTATTTGAATTAGGACTATAACCCGTCATAATTCCAATACCTAATGCGCCAGCGTTTAATGATTTTTCAATAATAGCGATAACTTCAGTTTGTTGGTTTTGGGTTGCTAACTTTGTACTCCAATTTGGTAATTTAAAAACACCAAGTACTTCTCCTGGTACACCATTGTAGCTTGCATTATCTAACACGGTTGCTCGAGCCATTGCCCAACTTGCAGACGCTCCGTAATTTATTGGACGACCTTCTTTTGCTATGTTGTTATAAAATTTTGATATTTCTAAAACACCTGCTTCTAGCTCTAAAGCTGTTGTCACTCCGTCAAATGCTTGTAAACGTGCTGAAGGTAAAAATTGGCCATGAGCATGTAAGTCTATAAAGCCTGGGGCTACTACTAAGCCGGTGGCATCTATAACCTTTGTTCCTTGTAAATACGATTTTGATATTTTAGTGATTTTTCCAGATTGAATTCCAAGCCAACGTGTAGAATCTAATCCTGTTTCAGGGTCTATCACACGACCGTTTTTTATCACTAAATCGTACGTAATTGCGTAACTTGATCCACTTAGCAATAACATAAACAATATAGAGCTAACTAAAGCGTGTGATTTTATAAACATGAGCATGATTTATTTCCCTAATTCTTGTTATATTTTATCTCTGTGCAGTTTTCAATTAACCCCAAAATGAAGAGTCAAAACATTTCACTGTCCCATAATCATAGGACAACCCATTAGCATGATCGTGTTTTAATAATAATGGCCCGTCTATATCAACTAAATCACATAACTGAGCAATAACAAATGAAGGCGCTATTGATAAGGAAGTACCTGACATATTACCAACCATTAATTTGTATCCTTTAGCTCGAGCTTGTTTCGCTAAATTTAATGCTTCGGTTAATCCACCTGTTTTATCTAGCTTAATGTTAATCATTTTATAGCGCCCTTCTATTTCTGCTAGATCTGATGAATCTAAACATGACTCGTCAGCAGCTAACATAATAGGAGAACAAAAGTTTTCTAGTTGTTTATCCTCTGTCTTAGGAAGCGGCTGCTCTATCATTTCTAACTCAAGCCCAATGCACTGCGGAAGAATTTCTGATAATTGTTTAAAACTCCAACCTTCATTCGCATCAACCACCAATCTTGCATCAGGACGTGCAGCACGTATGGCTTTTAAATATGCTAAGGGGTTATTCCCATTCAGTTTAATTTTTAATAATGAGTATTGAGAGGCTTCTGCTGCTTTTGCTGCCATGGCTTGTGGAGTATCTTCTAGCCCAATAGTAAAAACGGTTGTTTGCTCTTTAGGTTTAATCCCCGTTAATTGCCAAATAGTTTTGTTTGTTCGTTTGCATTCTAAATCCCATAAGGCACAATCAATCGCATTACGAGTACCTCCTGGCGGTAATAGTGTTAATAATTTTTGTCTTGAAATACCTTGACGAAGTTCAGCAACAACCTCGTTAAATTGCTCCAGCATAGTTTCAGGGGTTTCACCTATATAAAATACCCCTTGGCCTTCTCCCATTCCACGATGTATTCCATCAGATATTTCGACCACTATGCCGGTTGAACACTTAAATTCTTTATTATTAATACGAAAAGGTTGTTTATATTCCCAGCTCTCAATATGCGCACTAACCTTTAGCATACAACTCCCTCTGTTTTTGTTTCTTTAGTTTGAGTAAGGGGAAAATATTGGTGTATTTGTTCTACTATGCTGTCGCAGCCATCAATAAGAGGGTCAATACAAGGTAAGTTAGTTTCAGTTGCTAGTGCAGCAAGATAAGGAGCACGATCTTCTTTTGGTAAGCCTGAAGTGTTAACACTTATCCCGACACAACGTACATGTGGATTTGTTAACGTAGCCATTGCTAAATGGCGTTCAATACATTCGTTTACACTGGGTAGCAAATAATTTTTTAATCCGGATATATGAGTTCTAGCTGCGTCGTGACAAACTACAATGGCATCGGGTTGTGAACCATGTATTAAACCTAATGTTACGCCAGCATAGGCCGGATGAAATAAAGAACCTTGACCTTCTATTACATCCCAATGATTTTCATCATTAGCAGGCGATACAACCTCGGCGGCACCAGAAATAAAATCGGCAACTACAGCATCTACAGGTATCCCAGAACCGGCAATCATGATGCCTGTTTGGCCTGTTGCTCTAAATGTAGATTGAATACCTGCTGATTTCATTGCTAGCTCTATCGCAAGCGCTGTATATTTTTTACCAACAGCACAATCAGTACCTACTGTAAGAATACGTTTACCACTACGTTTTTTTCCTGTACCAATAGGTATATATTTAGGAGGGTTCCTTACATCAATTAATCGCGACCCAGTAATATCAGCCATAGTCTTAATAGCTAGGTTGTCTGCTAATTTAAAGTGCAAACCACATATAATGTCTATACCTTCGGATACGGCTTCACCAATAACATGCAACCAGCTATCAGGAATAATTCCCCCCATGGGAGCTACGCCAATAATTAAGCTTTTAACGTTTGCATCTATAGCCTGTTGAATGGTGAGATCAGGAATGCCCATGTCAACTTTACAGTTGGGTAAACGTAATTGACCAGCAACAAATTCAGGTCGCCACTGCAATATGCCAAATCCTGTTTTAGCAAAGGTTTTTTCCTGAACGTCGCCTAACATAATCAGGTATGGCGGTTTAATATCAATACTTGTCAGTTCGGTCATAAACTAATCCTGTTAAAAATGTTATAGAAAAATAAGGTATCAAACTGCAGATACCTTTAAAGGGGTAAGCCTAGAATTTTCTATTCAAAACTTATACGACATATTTACACCTACAGTTCGAGGCATTATTGGCGTAGCCGTAGCATCTAAGTGGTATCCACCCGTAATAGGAATATTGTTGGCTTGTGCACTGGCGAAGGCTTGTTCATTTAATAAGTTAGTTACATAAAAATTAACCGATGTTTTATCTATAACAAAACCAGAATTGATATCAACAAGAATATAATCATCGCTGGTTATGTTAACCAGTTCATCTCCAATGTCTCCGTCAATAAACGCTGACGGTGCGCCATCGGTATATCTAAAGCCACCACTTATGTTTGCAATTATGTTGGCTGACCAATCAAAACTATATTTGGCTCTTGCTGATGCTGTCCATTTGGGAACACCGGGAACTTCTGCTCCTTTAACGCCATTTAATTCAACTTCGTTACTATTTAACGTACTGTCGGCATAAGCGAGGTTGGTGATTAAGGTAAAGCCATTGTCAAAATCAACATCAAAGCTGGCTTCAAAACCTGTAGCTGTTATGCCATCGGCAGCATTGCCAGATCCTCTGACACCAAAATAATATACCGGTGCTTGAAAGTTATCCCAATCTAGTGTCCAAATTGAAAGATCGTAATGGACAAGCCCATTGTTAACCTTTCCCTTAGCCCCAATTTCATAACTCCATAAATCGTCTTGCTCTAAAATAGGTTGGGTAAGTTGCTCTCCTGTAATGGGATTAGCAATAGATAAATTGGCTGAAGCTGGTCGGTAACCACTGGCAATGCGGCTGTATAATGACATGTCGCTGTTTACTCTATAGCGCGCAGCTAATAAATAGGTTTTAATTTTGGCATTTGCATTAGGTAATGATGAGTTACTGGCGCCACCCGCTAACGGGCCGTCGGAAATAAAGTTTAACGACATAGATGTATCGGCGTAGCGCATACCAGCAGTTAGATCAAAATCATCGTTTATGTAATATGTGGCATTAGCGAAAACTGACTTTTCCTTATAATCACTAGGAAAAGACGCTTGAAATGCTAAGAAATCACCCGGTTGACTTATGGCGAGTTGGTCTGAGGTGGTTGACTCATCGGCATAATATAATCCTGCTAACCATTCGAAGCTGCCGTCATCGTCTGAGGTAATACGTAGCTCATGAACATTTTTTTCTGAACTTAATGGCGAAGCGAAAGGAATATCGGTTGTTGTACCTGCAGGATTACCTTGTATTAAATCAACTAAGCCTGAGAATTTCGAGGTGAAATCAACAACATTATCTGATTCATATTTTACGAAACTACTTGTTGCGGTTAAGGTTAACTCATCAAAATAATAATCTAAGCTGCCTGACACTAAGGTATTTTCAACTAGATTTGTAGAAAGCTGATCATCGCTGATCAAATAACCATAAGTCGGTTTTTTGTCTATGCCGTTTAAGCGAATTTTAGAAGTACCGTTAAATTCTGACTTTTGTTGTAAGGCTTTTAGCCTTAATTCCATTTTATCTGTAGGTACGAACAGTAAATCAGCAGAAAACCCTTTATTTCTAGAAGAATCTGCATCTTCCTTAATAATATTGCCTGTTGTTGTATCTATACGATCGACAAAGCCACCATGATCGTCGTAAAAGCCAGCCACCGTTAAACCTAATTTATTATCGATTACGGGTAAGCTAACAAAACCTGAGTACCTTTGATTAAAATCGCCATCTTTCGTGCTTGAGAAGTCTACACCTACACCACTTCGTGTAGTTTCTAATGCAGGTTTTTTAGTGATGTAGCGCATTGCTCCGCCCACCGACGTAGCTCCGAACAATGTGCCTTGTGGACCTTTGATCATTTCGATTCGTTCAATGTCTCCGAGCAAGCCGTCAAAGAATAATGTTCCACCACCTGCAAAGCCACTATTACTTGTCATGGGAATGTCATCAACATAAATAGAGACTACTGCTGTATTACCTAGTTGTGAAACTCCTCGAGCGGTAATAGCTCCTTGCCCCCGTTGGCTTTTACTTCGGGTAATACTAAACCCTGGTGTATATTCAACTATATCGCTAACGGTAGTTAATCCTGCATCTGAGAAGTCGTTTGGCTTAATTGCAACAATAGCAGCGGGTACATCTTGAAGTGCTTGAACACGTCTTGATGCGGTAACAGTAATAATTTCTGTATCGTCTTGCGCTATGTTAACAGTATCAACTTTTTCAGCGGCTACTGAATAAGGTGCGATGACATTGAGTAGTGTAGTTGCGATAACCGTTAACGACATTTGATTTTTAGATGTATGTTTCAAGTTTGCTCCCTAGTACTAGTAGCACATGTGCATTTAGTAACTCAAAATATAGTCGTAAATAGTTATCATAGGGGCACAGCAATTATCATTTTGTCATTGTTTTCAAATTTCGATATTTAAGGCTATGATTAAGCCATTACATCACAATGGAAAGTGAGTAGAACATGCACAAAAATAACCTTGCTGCTACCGATACAGAAATACATGCAACAACTTCTACACAATTAGCAACCTATCATTGTGTCGACAAATTCTTTGAAAATTTAAGAACAAACTGTAATTTTCCCTTTCTAAACCAAATAAAAATTTGTTTTGAGAATTTTGAGTTGATCGCAGGAAACTCAGGGTTAAAGTTTACATATCGAACTTGGTTTGGGGATGGTTATGGTGAACTGTTCGCGCCGACACCCTCTACAGCGATATTATTACTTTCAGGTGTTTTTTATGATGTTGAAAAGCTAAGTTGTTTTCATGTTAATAACGTATCTTTTGAAGATTATCTTTCGATAAGATTAATCGACAAAGGTCAAACTGATATTCAAATTGGCCATGCAAACAAATTACTCATGCCTGGAGATATGTTGGTTTATCAGTATCCTAAAGGACAAGATATTAAGGTAAAACACACTAAAAATAAAAAGCATCAATATGCGAACGTATATTTTAATAAAAACAAATTTGCGGAAGTTTCGGACTCAATAGGTATTCCAATACCACCAGTATTGAATAAACTTATTAACGCTAAAGACACTGAAAGTAATTTGTTTTTACTTGAGCGTAGTGAAATGTTGATGCAATTAATCCATTCTTTTTGGATCAGCGTACATGATGGCTTATACCGAGGATTGAGTATGCGCTTGAAGGTAACTGAGCTATTGTATTTACTAGGTGGGGTTTCTATCGACTCGGTAAACTATCATACAGAATCGATAAACTTTAGAGAGGCGAATGTAATTGCCGAAATTCGTGATAGTCTCGACAAATCGTACCGAAACCCACCTTCAATAGCATTTTTAGCTACTAAGTCTGGAATGAACCGTAATCATCTTTGTATCATGTTCAAACAAATATACGGAATTTCTATTGCGCAATACTGTAAAACCAAAAGATTGGAATTAGCTTACTCGCTATTGAGTCATGATAAACATTCAGTTTTAGAGGTATCTAAAAAATGTGGCTATAACCATGTTTCAAATTTTATACGCGCATTTGCAAGTCATTTTGAGATAACGCCTAACAAACTTAAACATCACATATTAAGATAATGACGCTAAATGTTAGTCATATCACCAGGGGTGGTTATCTTTGTTCATATTATCTAACAAAGATAAACTGCCCCTAAAATTTAGCTGTGTTCATGCAAGTTAAAAGCACAGGTTACTTAACCTGAGCTTCGGATAAGACAATTTGCCCAATAGCCGGCTATTGGAGAGTAAAAATGCCTTGATAATCAATAAAATTCCGTCACTGGAAATAAAGGATGGTTTTATCTTTTAATTTCATTGCGTTACAAAACTCTTATCCAAACCTCAGGTTACTTAAGTTCTCGGCGTAATATTTTACCTACTGTTGATTTAGGTATTTGCTCAATAAAGTGAACATATTTTGGTATTTTATACCCCGTTAAGCTTTTTCGGCAAAAGTTAATTATATCTTGCTCTGTTAATGTTTCGTTTTCACGAACAACAAATAGTTTTACCGCCTCTCCTGTTCTGTCATCTTCTACGCCAATACAGGCAGATTCGACTATACCAGGAATTTTGGCAACTTCTGCCTCAATTTCATTAGGGAATACCTTAAAACCCGATACGTTAATCATGTCTTTTTTTCGATCAACTATATGGGCAAAGCCTTGCATATCGATCATGGCGATATCACCCGTTTTAAAATAACCATCTTCGGTGATCGATTCTTTAGTCGCATTAACATTGTTCCAATAGCCAGCCATCACCTGCGGCCCTTTGGCCCATAATTCACCAGCCTCACCTTGGGGTAATTCAATTCCAGAATCGTTATGGATGCTAATATCAGTTGAAGAAACGGGAACACCAATGCCTGATATTGTACAGTTAACATCACCAATATTTAACGTTAAAACGGGAGATGTTTCAGACAAACCATAACCTTCGTTAAGTCTTGTACCCGTTGTTTCTAACCATTTAGTGGCAACGGCCTCTTGAACCGATGCTCCACCGCCAATACATAGTTTAAGTTTGCTAAAGTCTACTTCAGAAAATCCGGGAGTATGTAATAAACCATTAAATAGGGTATTAACACCGGTGAAAAAAGTAATATCATGGGTTTGCCAAATTTTAACAAATGCAGGCATATCTCTTGGGTTGGTCACTAATATGTTTTTAGCACCGTAGAAGAAATAACATAATGCATTTACTGTAAGCGCAAAGATGTGATACATAGGTATTGCGGTTAGAACCACTTCCTCTCCCTGTTTTGTATAGCTATTGAGGAATTCTTTGCACTGTAACGTGTTACTCATTATGTTGCCATGAGTTAACATTGCCCCTTTAGAAAGCCCAGTTGTACCGCCCGTGTATTGTAAAAATATAAGATCGCTGGTAGATAAACTGGGTTCGGTTAAGGCGAGGTCGCGTCCGATATTCAAAGCTTGAGAAAAGGTATTTGTGAGTGTTAATCGTTCATCAATAGGAATAGCAGGTAAACCTTTATTAACAAGATCGTCTAAATCTATTGTAATGATATTCTGTATTGACGTTTTCTCAATAATTTCTGCTAATACAGGTGTAGATCCTGAAAAAATGATAATGGTATCAACTTGTGCATCGTTGAGTTGATGCGCTAATTCTCTTGCGGTGTACATTGGATTAACATTAACTTGTACAGCTCCTGTTCGAATAATTCCCCACATAGCGACAGGGAAACTCAATGTATTTGGAGACATTAGCGCAACACGATCGCCCTTTTCAATATTATGATTGGTCTGTAAATATGCAGCAAAGTCTCGCGATAATTTATCAACTTCGTTGAAGCTAAGCTCAGTATCAAAATTATTAAACGCGGGCTGGTCTTGATACTTTTCAACACTTTGATGAAAGAAATCTATTAACGAGTTATACCCAAGCAGATCGATTTCGTGAGAAACATCTTTTGGATAATTTTTTAACCAAGGTTTAGACATAACATATCCCTATTGTAGTTAGCAGTTGCAGGCGGAAACAACAAAAGTAAATTCAATTACAATATATTAAGTGTTTAATAAAGCAACTAAATTTACAAAAAGTAAACGATAAGTTTTCAAATTTTGTTGATATGATATAAATCGTTAAGGAAAACACTTGTTGAAATAAACCTTGTTACAACTCTTTATAGGAAATCTATTATTTATGAGTGGCCAAGCATGGTAATTTAAAAAATCACATGCCATAATATGTCGGTATGGCTAAAAAAAAGTTTTAGATACTCTTGAACTTCATTCAAATGACCATATCTAATAAGTATAATTACGTTTTTTTAAGGAAATAGTATGCAATCAAATATTAGTTTAAATGCAAGTAAAAGCTCTGCGATTGAAATTAATAAAGTATTAAAAAATACTTATATGTTGTTATCAATGACATTAGCGTTTAGTGCAGTTACTGCTGGTATATCGATGTCTATGGGTTTATCTCACATGGCAGCATTAGTGATGACTTTAGCTTCATTCGGGTTATTGTTTGTTGTTCATAAGAATGCCGATAAAGCGAGTGGTATTTTTTGGGTGTTTGCCTTTACCGGTTTAATGGGGGCTTCTTTAGGTCCAATGCTTAACCATTATGCTGCAATGCCAAATGGTGGCTCGTTAATAATGCAAGCTCTTGGTGGCACAGCATTAATATTTTTCGCATTATCTGGTTACGCACTAACAAGTAAAAAAGACTTCTCATTTATGGGTGGTTTTTTAATGGTTGGTTTAATTGTTGCCCTTGTTGCTGGTCTTGCTAACATGTTTTTCCAAATTCCTGCATTATCGTTAGCGATTAGTGCAGCGATTATTATGGTAATGTCTGGTTTAATCTTATTTGATACAAGCCGTATTATCCACGGCGGCGAAACAAACTACATTAGAGCAACCGTATCTTTATACTTAAACGTATATAATATTTTTACTTCGCTTTTACACTTATTAGGTGTATTCGGCTCAGATGACTAATAAGCATTAAGTTTTAGTTATTATCTGTATATAATAAGGCCTCGCTATGCGAGGCTTTTTTTATTCTATTTTTAAGATCATATATCTCAGGTATACAAGTGAAAACACTTTCAATTGTGGTAACCACTCCACCCTATAGTCCGTTAACGGCAACGGCAATCGATTATATCTATCAAGCAATACAATCGGGTATTACTATTGTTGGCGTGTTTTTTTATCAAGACGGTGTACTCAACGCTAGCAAACATTTATCGATCCCTAATGATGAATATCAAACAACACAGCATTGGCAGAAAATAAGCCAAGAGCACAACGTGCCCTTACATGTTTGCATAACCGCTTGTGAAAAACGTGGCTTAAGCGATGAAATTGAAACAGATAGTAGTGACAAAACAAATATTAAAGATTGTTTTACTATTTCAGGCTTGGGCGAGTTAGTTGAATTAACAACAAAATCACAACGAATGGTACAATTTTAATGGATAATTCCCAAAAACTTATTGCCATTTTAAATGCTTCAGCGCCAAGTAGTCCATCCGCTAAAGACTCTCTCGATGCCGCTTTAATCTATGGTTCCTTTGAACAACCTATTTCACTGTTCTTTCAAGGAGAAGGCGTACGACAACTTGTTGATAATCAAACTTTAGTAAATATTCATATTAAAGATTATTTAAAAACCATGTCTGCCCTAGCGTTTTACGACATTGAGAATATATATGTATGCGAAAAGTCACTTATCGATAGAGGTTTAACGCACAATTTTCATATTGATAATGTTCAAGTTTTAACAACAAGTAAATTTTCTGATGCGCTACATAATCACCACGTCGTGTTAAGGTTTTAAGGCAAAAATTTAAGACAAAGGTTTTAGAAATATGAATACATTACACTTACAAAGAACATCGATTTACAACAGTAATGAACTTGAGCAATGTATTGACATAATACGCGCTAACGATGCGTTAGTGTTGCTTGATGATGGTTGTTATTGTTTAACGCATCAATCATTAGAGCAATTAAAAAGACGAACACCAACAGTTTCCATATACGTTATAAAAGAACAGGCTGACGCACGGGCTGTTAAAACATCAAACACTTGGGTTAAAGCGATTAGCTTGAAACAATTAGTAGACTTAACCTTTGAATATAATTCAGTAATAACTTGGCAGTAAATACACGGCAAAACATAATGGCGATAACATTACACAATATAAATTACGAAACAGACAAGCACGGATACTTAGTTGATTATACGCAATGGAATGAAGAGTTGGCTCCATTACTGGCTCAACCGGATGAGATAACATTAACTGATGCACACTGGGAAATTATAAAGTTTGTACGTGAGTTTTATGTAACGTACAACACCTCTCCTGCAATAAGAGCGCTGACGAAGGCATTAAAAGTAAAGTTTGGCGAAGAAAAAGCAAGTAGTCGATATTTGTTTCGATTATTTCCTGATGGGCCGGCTAAACAAGCCACTAAATATGCTGGACTACCAAAACCAGCCAGATGTTTGTGATCACCAAAACAACTGGAAAAGCAATAACTTGTGGATAACTCGTTATCAAACCTTGATATTTACTATGCTTCCAACACTTCCTGTAGTCACGGGTGGGCTTTGTAATACGGTAGTAGCAGATTGTATTAAGTTAAGCGCCATCTGACCTTCAACTTCAAGTTGGCTCTTACTTAAATTTGCAGTTTTAATTGCTACGGCACTGTTTGTTTTCAGTGGTATATCGCTTTGTGTATTTAAAGTAATCGACATGTATTTATCCTAAAGTTTTAGCGAACCTAAGCTTAATGCATACTTTTATCGCAGATAATTTTTTGTTTTAAATTACCTTTCTTTATTATTACTCTATTCCCATAAAAAGCAAATACAGAGCTATAAACTCAAACATACAATTGATTAACAGTAAAAAAGCCGTACACAATCAGTGTACGGCTTTATCAAATTCAACTTGTAGACTTTTATTTATTAAGCTTTCGGCAATGTAGGTATTTCAATTTCTGCCATTTCTAGCATTACACGCACTACCTGACAGCTATAGCCAAACTCATTATCATACCAAACGTATAATACTGCACGATCTCCATCAACAATAGTTGCTTGAGAGTCAACTACACCAGCATAACGTGAGCCAACCAAGTCAGTTGATACTATTTCGCTTGAAGCGGTGTAATCTACTTGGTTTTGTAGGTCAGAATTTAAAGAAATTTGTCTTAAGTAATCATTTAGCTCGGTTTTACTGGTCGACTTGTTCAAGTTTAAATTCATGATCGCCATTGAAACATTCGGCGTAGGCACACGAATAGCGTTACCCGTTAATAAGCCTTCTAATTCTGGTAATGCTTTAGAAACAGCTTTGGCTGCACCTGTTGTACTAATTACCATATTTAACGGAGCACTACGACCACGACGAGGAGCAGGATGGTAATTATCAATTAAGTTTTGATCATTCGTGTAAGAGTGGATGGTTTCAACATGACCATTTTTAATGCCAAACTGATCATTTAACGCTTTTAAAACCGGTGTTATCGCATTTGTTGTACAACTCGCCGCTGAAACTATAGTGTCATCCGCTTTGATCATTTTATGGTTAACGCCATAAACAACGTTTTTAATATCACCTTTTGCTGGAGCCGTTAATAGTACTTTACTAACACCTTTTGACTTAAGGTGCTGTCCTAAACCTTCTTCGTCAGTCCAAATACCGGTGTTATCAACCACAAGCGCATTATTAATACCATGAGCAGTGTAATCAATTTCACTAGGTGATTTAGCGTAAATCACTTTTATAAAAGCGCCATTGGCTTTAATGACATTATTTTCATCATCAATAGTAATACTACCGTTAAAAGCTCCGTGAACAGAATCACGACGTAATAAGCTAGCACGTTTGGCTAGGTCACCCTCTTTACCTGGGCGGAGTACAATGGCTTTTAGGTTCAACGTACAGCTAGGGCCAGCACGTTCAATGAGTAAACGAGCTAACAAACGACCGATACGACCAAAACCGTATAAAACAACGTCTTGAGATTTTTTATCTTCAGTATGATGATAAATGCTATTGAGTTCTTTATTTAAAAACTCTTCAATTGATAAACCGTTTGCTTCACCTTTGAACATATAACGGTAAGCAAGTTTACCTACATCAATACGAGCAGGAGAAAGTGGTAACTTGCTCAAGGCTTCAATAAATGGGTAACTTTCTCTTAATCTTAATTTCGTCTCTTCATGAAGAGCAACAGATTTGTGCGCCTTGATAATGTCAATGGCAGACGCATTAACAAGTGGGCGGCCATGAATAGATATTTCAATCCCTTTATTTCTAAACAATTGCCCAATGATAGGTTGCATGTTCTCAGCTAGCGTTTGTCTTTCTTCCCAACTATTCTGATACTGTTCTTCAAGTTTACGTGTCATTATTTAAACCTTTTTGTGTCTGTCGATTCAACGATAAGCTATTATTAATGTCTATATTAGGATCTGTTGCTTTGTCATGATTAAATTTGACCTACCTATGATAAAAAAACAACAGACCCTAGATTAATAGAGTACTCCCATAGAATTGTAAGTGATTATGAATTGTTTCACCATCACTTACACAAAAAACCCAAATAAAAGATAGGAATAGAATGTTTTTTAATCGATTTAGTGTGATTTGTATTGTTTTTATACTAAGCGGATGTGACCAAGCGCCAAAGTTTGCAAGTTTATGTGAAGAGCATCCAAATATATGTCAAGAATTTGTAGAAGACTCGTGGTGTAAGAGGGAACGAATATCTGTAGGTTTTTCGAATGTAAACCATCTTAAAGAATCTATTGATATTAATAAATTTCACCAACTGATTAGTTACGAGAAGTATGCTAAATGTATGTCCCACGCTTCGCTCATTGAACATATAAAGTTCAAAGAGAAAAAAACCATACGAGTTAATAATGTCGCTAAAGCAAAAAAGAAAATCAAAGAAATATCAGAGTTAACCAAAGATTCTAGGCATCCAAACCTGATGTATTACCATTGGACTCGATATTTAGATGAAAATGCGTTAAATAGGTTTTTAGCGCTAGAAAATACTAAAACTCTTGAAACTCCTGAATTACAATTTAACCTAGCCACTTATTACGTAAAAATAGATCAAAACAAAACGTTAAAACTGCTTTATCGCGCTTTGGAATTAACAGATAAAGACGAAGCAATAAATACCGAAATATTTAAGTCTATTTCAACAATATTTGCGGATAAGAAAAAACAAAAACAAGCATATATATGGTCAAAAATATTGTTAACACATGAACCTGAAGATGAAACCGTTTCTGTAGAGTCTTTGACTAAATATGCTAAGTCATTCGAGTTGAATATTGAGTTTTTAGATCGAGTAGCTCAAAGTACTCTTAATAAAATACATGATGGTGAGTTTAAAGCACCTAAGTCTTAATTATTATTGATACTTTGTTTGAGGGATAATACGTTATCCCTGTTCCATATTTGATGTTAAGAAGTGTTTATGCCTCTATTGTGTAGACTTAAATAATAAACTTAATGAATTAACGCAATAGCGTTTTCCTGTTGGAACTGGACCATCATCAAAAACGTGTCCCAGATGGGAATCACATTCCTTACATATAATTTCAACACGTTCCATATGTAAGGAACGGTCTGTTTTATATTCAACATTACCTAAAACAGCCTGATAGAAGCTCGGCCAGCCACAACCCGCATTAAATTTATGTGTTGATTCAAATAAACGCTTCTCGCAGCAGGCACATAAATAATCACCATTCTCCCAGTGATCATTATATATCCCCGTAAAAGGACGCTCGGTTGCTGCTAACCTACAAACTTTGTATGCCTCATCAGAGAGTTTGCTTTTAAATTTATCTTCTTTCATCGTTTGATCCTTGCTGGCGCAATAGCATTTTATGGTGTTCTAGTTGAATTACTAGTCTACAGGTCAACTATTCCCGTTACCATTCAAGATGCATTTTTCAGGGCACTTTGAATGGTAACGGGTATATATTAAAGTTAACTATATAGAACAGCGTTAATCATACCAATTTGTTCTAAAGTTTTAATATTGATCCAATAAATAACCACATATACTTAAAAGATAGAATTTTACGCAAAAACTCATTAAAAATTGAGTAAAACGTAACTTTTACTTGATGTTTTTTCAAAATGATGTAATTTTACTACATTATTATTATTTAGGATTATGTTATGACTATTAGAGTAGGTATTAACGGATTTGGTCGAATCGGCCGTTTCGTATTTAGAGCAGCTGCAGAAAGAAACGACATTGAAGTTGTTGGTATTAACGATTTGATTGATGTTGATTACATGGCGTATATGCTTAAGTATGACTCAACACATGGTCGTTTTAACGGAACTGTTGAAGTTGAAGGTGGTAACTTAATCGTTAATGGTAAAACAGTACGTGTTACTGCTGTTCGTAACCCTGAAGAACTACAATGGAATGAGATTGATGTAGACGTTGTTGTTGAGTCTACTGGTTTATTCTTAACAGACGAAACTGCACGTAAACATATTACTGCTGGTGCTAAGAAAGTTATCCTTTCTGCCCCTTCTAAAGATGCTACACCAATGTTTGTTGCTGGTGTTAACCTTGATAAGTACGAAGGACAAGACATCGTATCAAACGCTTCTTGTACAACTAACTGTTTAGCACCAATTGCTAAAGTATTAAACGATACTTGGGGCATTGCTGACGGTCTAATGACTACTGTTCACGCTACTACAGCTACACAAAAGACTGTTGATAGCCCTTCTGCTAAAGACTGGCGCGGTGGTCGTGGTGCTGGCCAAAACATCATTCCTTCATCAACAGGTGCAGCTAAAGCTGTAGGTAAAGTTATTCCTGAGTTGAATGGTAAACTTACTGGTATGGCATTCCGCGTACCAACTCCTGATGTTTCAGTTGTTGATTTAACGGTAAACTTGAAAACACCAGCTACTTACCAAGAAATCTGTGATGCAATGAAAGCAGCTTCTGAAGGTGAGTTAAAAGGTATTTTAGGTTACACCGAAGATCAAGTTGTATCTAACGACTTTATTGGCGAAACTTGTACTTCTGTATTCGATGCTAACGCTGGTATCGCGTTAACGGATACATTCGTTAAAGTTGTTTCTTGGTACGATAACGAAATTGGTTACTCTAACAAAGTGTTAGACCTAGCTGCTTTCGTATGTAACTACGAAAAATAAACAACTAAAATAGTTTATAAGAGCCAAGCACTTGCTTGGCTTTTTTGTGCCTGTAATACCAGTTCCATTAATTAGGTGATCTATTTTATACGTAGGAAAAATCACCAAATACAAGGCATTTATTTTAATAACTAGTTGTTCTAATTATTAAATAAATAACGAAGGAGTTGGTTATTTTGGCAAGTAGAAATGATCAAATAATTAGTGGGATTGGTATAACTTCCTATTCATCTACTCCCTTTCTATTTCGGACACAAAAAAGCCAGACAATATGTCTGGCTGTTAATTATCTACACGTTTTAAATCGAATTTATTTTACGTGGGCAAGTGCTTTACCAGCGATATCAGTAATTGCACCCCAGTTTTTAGCGGCAACAATATCATCTGGTACTAACCAAGAACCACCACAACATGAAACGTTTGGTAGGGCTAAGTAGTCACGGATATTATTAACATTGATGCCACCAGTAGGACAAAACTTAATGTCAGGGAAAGGTCCACCAATAGATTGTAATGCTTTAACACCGCCTGAAGCTTCCGCAGGGAAGAATTTTAAGTGATCGTATCCGTAATCAATACCATCCATTAATTCAGAGATAGAAGAAATACCAGGAATTAACGCGATATCCCCTTCTTTACCTGCTTGTAACAAGTCTTTTGTTAAACCAGGGCTAATAGCAAACTTTGCACCAGCGTCTTGACATTGTTGTAACATTGCACGGTTAGTTACTGTACCAGCACCAATAACAGCTTCAGGAAGCTCTTTGGCAATAATACTGATTACGTCTAGTGCTGCTGGAGTTCTTAATGTAACTTCAAGCACTTTTACATCAGCTGCAAGTAATGCTTCAGCGATAGGTAGTGCATCTGCTACGTCTTTAATTACAAGTACTGGAACGATAGGTCCCATCGCAAAAAGATCTTTTGGCGATACTTGCCAATTAGTTGATAACGTCATAATTCCTCTTTATAAATTAGTTGAAGTAAGTTGCTGGCAAAGATACGCAGACGCACCAATCAAACCAGGTTGTGGTTCGGTGATCACGAATGTTGGAATCGATTGGTTAAACGATTCAAACCTACCTTTTGCTTCAAAACGACTTCTAAAGTTACTATTTTGTACATATTCGATAAATCGAGGGACGATGCCCCCGGCAATATAAACTCCACCAAAACTTGCTAGGGTTAATGACAAGTTTCCGGCGAAGCTTCCTAAAATTTCACAAAATTTATCTACAGACTCTTTACACACATCACAGTCGTTATTAACTGCTCTGGCGGTAATATCTTTTGCTTCTAATGCTTCAGGCTCTAGTCCCTTAATCGACATTAATGCTTGATAAATTTGCTCTATACCTAAACCTGACAACAGTTGCTCGTAAGAAACATGATTGTATTTTTTAGATAAAAAGTTAAATATTTCAGTTTCGGTTTCGTCGACAGGAGCAAAATCTACATGCCCTCCTTCACCACCTAAACTGATCCACTGACCATTGGAGTAAACGACATTAGCAACACCTAAACCAGTACCTGGACCACAAATTGAAATGGGTTTATGTTCTACAACATCACCGGTTCCAATTTGTATTTTTTGACTATCATTTAACGCAGGTACAGCATGTGCAATTGCTGTATAGTCGTTGATAAAGTACATTGTTGATAAATTTAACGTCTGTTGAAGTTCCTTTTTTGAGAACTCCCATGGTAAATTTGTCATTGATATCAGATCATTATCAACAGGACATGCAATAGCAAAACAAGCATTAATTTTAACTGAGCTTGTATCGAAACCGGTCAAATAGTCTTGTACGATTTCAGATAATCCTGAAAATGAACCACATTGATACAATTTTAAGTTATCAATACTACCTTCTGGGCTTGTTGTACCAATACGTAAATTGGTTCCACCAATATCTGCAATCAAATTAATGGTATTGTTCATCCTTTAATCTTCCTCATCAAACAACGAACAAGCACCTGTATTAGCTGAGCTTAATGATTTACGCATAAATCCAAACATCTCACGGCCTAGACCTTCATGATGTCCATTCACTTGGAATATAGCAGTTTCACGTTTAGCTAATTCTTCTTCGCTAACTAATAAAGACAATTCACCTGTTTCACCATTAAGTGAAATCATATCGCCAGTTTCAACTTTAGCGATAAGGCCACCGTCTAACGCTTCAGGACATAAATGAATTGCCGCAGGAACTTTACCTGACGCACCAGACATACGACCATCAGTAAGCAAAGCTACTTTGTAACCTTTGTCTTGTAACACACCTAATGGGGGAGTTAACTTGTGTAGTTCAGGCATACCACGGGCTTTAGGACCTTGGAATCGAACAACAGCAACAAAATCTTTATCTAACGCACCTGATTGAAAGGCAGCATCTAAATCATTTTGATCTTCAAAAACTACCGCTGGAGCAGTAACAATTTCACAACCTGGACGTAATGAAGATGTTTTAATAACTGAAGTACCTAAGTTACCTTTAAGTATTTTTAATCCACCATCGGCTTTAAATGGTTTCTCTGCCGTTGCAATAACTTCATCATCAGAAGAAACTTTTGCACCGTCAACCCAAATTAGTTCACCATTTTCTAGTACTGGTGTTTGGGTGTAACGAGATAAGCCACGTCCACATATTGTTTCAACATCTTCATGAACTAAACCAGCTTCGATTAACTCTTTAAATACAAGCGCCATACCGCCAGATTGTTCAAATTGGTTAATATCGGCATGACCGTTTGGATAGATACGCGTAATTAACGGAACAGCGTCTGAAATATCACTAAAATCTTGGAAGTTAACGATAATACCAGCTGCTCGAGCAAATGCGATAATATGCATAACAAGGTTAGTAGAACCACCAGTAGCCGTTAAGCCAACAATAGCGTTAACAATTGAACGTTCATCAATCATTTCGCCAATAGGCATGTAATTACCTGATTGTTGCGTTAAACGAGTAACTTGGCGCGCCGCTGCTTTTGTTAACTCTTCACGAAGTTCTGTATTAGGTGCTACAAAAGAAGCACCAGGTAAATGTAAGCCCATTACTTCAACAACTAACTGGTTTGAGTTAGCTGTGCCGAAGAACGTACACGTTCCTGCTGAGTGATAAGAGGCAGATTCAGCTTCTAATAACTCTTCCTTTCCAACTTCGCCTTTAGCGAACTTTTGGCGTACACGCACTTTTTCTTTATTCGGGATACCTGATGGCATTGGGCCTGCTGGAACAAATACTGTAGGTAAATGACCAAATGTCATACTGGCAATCATTAAACCAGGAACAATTTTGTCACATATGCCAAGCATTAATGCACCGTCAAACATATTGTGAGATAAACCAACAGCTGTAGACATAGCGATTACGTCACGACTCATCAGGCTTAAATCCATACCTGGTTGACCTTGTGTAACACCGTCACACATTGCAGGAACACCACCAGCGAATTGTGCAACACCGCCAGTTTCTGTAACGGCTTTTTTGATGATGTCAGGGTATGTTTGGTAAGGCTGATGGGCTGAAAGCATGTCGTTATACGCTGAAATAATAGCGATATCAGAATGATTCAGTCCTGTTAGCTTATCTTTGTCTTCTTTACCACAGGCTGCAAAACCGTGCGCTAAATTACCGCATGATAAACTCGCACGATGTACAGTATTCGATTTTGCTGCTCTAATTTTCTTTAAGTAAGCTGCACGAGGAGCTTTACTGCGATCAACAATTCGTTGAGTAATGTCTAATATTTCTTTTTTCATAACTATTCTGCCCAGTACACTTGTGTTTCAATATTTTGATTTTGTAGAAAAGCTCTAATTGGCATTTCAAAAAAGTCATTAGCTTCATTAGCTTTATCAAGCACAACTTTTTTATTGTCGCCACAAACATGTAAAATAACGTTTTTGCTTTTAATCAGCTCAGAGAACGTAAATGTAATACGATCATTTGGAGCTGTTTTTGGTACAACTTTCATTAATGCAAGTTCATTAGTTGTATCTAAGCCCTGCTCTATCTGTTCACTGCACGGGAATAACGAAGCTGTGTGCCCATCTTCACCCATACCTAGAATTAGAACATCTAAAGGTAATAAAGTTGCTTTTGCAGATACGTTCAATTCAGCTAAAGTGCTTTCTGTAAACTCACCTTTCTTTAAGTGAAAGAAAGTTGCATTTTTAGCGTTATTTTGTAATAAATTTTCATGTACTAGTCGAGTATTACTCGCGTCGCTTTCAAATTCGACCCAACGTTCGTCAGCTAAAGTTACTGTTACTTTGTCCCAAGCTAAATCAAACTGAGATAACGCTTTAAAGAATCCTTTAGGTGTTGAACCACCTGAAACAGCAATACTTGCACGACCTTTGTCGGCTATTGCTTGGCTTAATTCTGCTGCAACTTTTGTTGCTAAAGATTCGTCTAGTGCATCGCGTGATGCAAATTCATTCATTTTATGCATTGTTATTCAACCCACTGTCTATCGTCACGTGCGATAAGAGAAATTGATGAAACCGGTCCCCACGTACCTGCTGGGTATGATTTTGGTGCTTCGTTACTTTCTTCCCAAGCTTCAATAATACCGTCAGCCCATGTCCACGCGGCTTCTACTTCATCACGGCTTACAAATAACGATTGGTTTCCGTTAATTACTTCAAGCATTAAACGTTCGTATGCATCCACAACACGCTGATTTTCATATGTATCTGAAAAACTCAAATCAAGTTTGTTTTCTTGGATATGCATTTGTGAAGCAATACCAGGGATCTTATTCATCATTTGTAACTCTACGCCTTCGTCAGGTTGTAAACGAATAGTAAGTTTGTTTGATGGAAGCTCTGCATAACTGTCTTTAAATATGTTATGAGGTTGCTCTTTAAAATGAATAACAATTTCACTGTGCTTAGCAGGCATTCTTTTACCTGTACGAAGGTAAAATGGCACACCGGCCCAACGCCAGTTATCTATTTCTGCTTTGATTGCTACAAATGTTTCAGTGTTGCTGTTTTCTTTAGCACCTTCTTCATTTAAATAACCCGGAACAGGCTTGCCGTCTAAAAATCCATCTGCATATTGACCACGTACCGTATTATCTTTAACGTTCATACGGTTAATTGGAACAAGTGCTTTAATCGCTTTTAATTTTTCAGCACGTATGCTGTCGGCACTTAAATCTGCAGGAGGTTCCATCGCTAACAAAGAAAGGATTTGTAACAGGTGATTTTGAATCATGTCACGCATTTGACCTGCGTCATCATAAAACCCCCAACGTCCTTCAATACCAACACTTTCAGCAACAGTAATTTGAACGTGGTCAATACTGTTACGATCCCAGTTTGTAGTAAATAATGAGTTGGCAAATCGTAGAACAAGAAGGTTTAGAACGGTTTCTTTACCTAGATAATGATCTATACGATAGATTTGGAATTCTTTAAAGAAACGGGAAACTTGGTCATTGATCACTTTAGATGACTCAAGACAATGGCCAATGGGTTTTTCCATTACAACACGGTCGTTATCTGTAATCAGTTTTCCTGCATCTAAGCCGTCACAAATATCACCAAAAATAGCTGGGGCCGTAGAGAAGTAATATACTCGCGTGTCGTTTCCATTTTCTAAAGTTTTAGCTAGTTTTTTAAATGAAGCAGTATCTTTAAAATCTAACTGTTGGTATACCAAGCGGTTTAAAAATCTTTCTAGCACATCTTTATCAAGACCTGTCTTTACAAATTTTGTTAAATTTTCTTTAACAACTTCAACAAACTCATTTAGGTCATGTTCTTGACGAGCAGCACCTACGATTCTACTTTCAGGGTTTAGTAAGCCAGCACTTTCTAATTGATATAAAGCAGGTAATAACTTACGGCGAGATAAATCACCTAAAGCGCCAAAAATTACTATTTCGCTAGGAGATTGACTATCAAAATTACTCATAAATACGGTTCTCTAGTTCGTGTAGGGTATCAAAACTATATACGGGCTAATTTATCCTTTGATTGTCCATCAGTAAAGCATTTTTTGTAATTTTATTACAAAAACTACTTTGCTGAGAGGTTTACTCGTATATATATGTTTTACTTTGACCAAAACAATTAAAAATTTGCCAAAATTACAGTTTTTATTTATATTAGACTAAAATATGAAATAAATTTTCATATTTTCTGTTGTATAGACAGAAATAAATTACAGTTAACACTCAAGCAATAAAGATCTAGGGTAATAATAAATGAATATATTAGAAAAAATCGCCAATGAACTAGACACCTTTAGCAAATCTGAACGTAAAGTTGCTGAAGTTATTCTTGCATCCCCAAGCACTGTTATTCATGCAAGTATAGCCTCCCTCGCAAAACAGGCAAATATCAGCGAACCAACAGTGAATAGATTTTGCCGTCGTTTAGACACTAAGGGTTATCCTGATTTTAAACTACACTTAGCTCAAAGCTTGGCAAATGGAACGCCATACGTGAATAGACACGTAGATGAAAATGATAGTGCCGATGAATATACGGTAAAAATATTTGAATCAACTATGGCAAACCTTGAACTAGCACGTAAAAGTTTAGACCCATCAATAATTAATCGCTCAGTTGATTTATTAACGCAAGCTAATAAAATTTCATTCTTTGGTTTAGGCGCTTCCGCTGTTGTAGCACATGATGCCCAAAATAAGTTCTTCCGCTTTAATGTACCGGTTGTTTATTTCGATGACATATTGATGCAACGTATGAGTGCTATTAATAGCCGTCAAGGTGACGTTGTTGTGGTTATATCTCATACAGGTAGAACTAAATCTTTAGTTGAAGTGGCTAGCTTAGCAAAAGAAAACGACGCAACTGTAATTGGTATTACTACCGGTTCGAGTCCTTTGGCGAAAGAATGTCACCTTGTTCTGTCTATTGATATAGCAGAAGACACTGATTTATATATGCCGATGTCTTCTCGTATAGCGCAACTTACCTTGATTGATATTTTGGCAACAGGTTTTACATTGCGTCGAGGCACTAAATTTAGAGATAACCTGAAAAAAGTAAAAGATAGCTTAAGAAGTTCGAGATTTGAAAGAAAAGAGTAGTGCCAACAAGCACTAATCACTGTAATACCCATAATTTAAATGATCAATTTGATAAAGTAAGGATTAAGATGCCTAGAAGAACGAAGATTGTTGCAACATTAGGTCCAGCAACTGATGACAGAGAAGTTTTAAAAAATGTAATTGCCGCTGGAGTTAACGTTGTAAGACTTAACTTTTCACATGGTGTAGCACAAGATCATATTGACCGTGCAAACACTGTAAGAGCGATTTCGAAAGAATTAGGCGTGTATGTTGGTATTTTAGGAGATTTACAAGGCCCTAAAATCCGAGTTTCAACATTCAAAGACGGCCCTATCAAATTAGCAGTTGGTGATAAATTTGAATTAAACGCTGAATTAGGTAAAGGCGAAGGTACTCAAGAACGTGTTGGTATCGATTACAAAAAATTACCTCAAGATGTAAATGTTGGTGATGTTTTACTTCTTGATGATGGTCGTGTTCAGCTTAAAGTATTAAGTAATACTGACGTTGCTGTATTTACAGAAGTTACTGTAGGCGGACCTTTATCGAACAATAAAGGTATCAATCGTCAAGGTGGTGGTTTAACAGCTCCGGCATTAACAGCGAAAGATAAAGAAGATATCATTACCGCTGCTAAAATTGAGGTTGATTTCTTAGCTGTTTCATTCCCTCGTGATGCTGCAGATATGCGTGAGGCACGTTTGTTAGCACAAGAAGCTGGTTGTAACGCTCGCTTAGTATCTAAGATTGAACGTGCAGAAGCTGTAAACGACGATAAAATTTTAGATGATATTATCTTAGCTTCTGACGTTGTAATGGTTGCTCGTGGTGATTTAGGTGTTGAGATTGGTGACGCTGCGTTAGTAGGCAAGCAAAAACATATTATCGCTCGAAGCCGTCAATTGAACCGTGCAGTTATTACTGCAACTCAAATGATGGAAACAATGATCGAACAACCTATGCCGACTCGTGCTGAAGTAATGGATGTGTCGAATGCTGTTTTAGATGGTACTGATGCTGTAATGCTTTCTGCTGAAACAGCTGCTGGTAAATACCCAGTTGAAACTGTTACTGCAATGGCTGCTGTATGTGTTGGTGCTGAAGCGCATCGCTCAGTTAACACTTCAAGCCACAGACTAGAACTTCAATTTTCTGAAATTTCAGAAACTGTTGCTTTGTCTGCAATGTATGCTGCTAACCACTTAGATGGTGTTAAAGCTATTATCGCGTTAACTGAGTCTGGCCATACAAGTAAAATTATGTCTCGTATTACTTCTGGCTTACCAATCTACTCGGTATCTCGTCATAATAAAACATTAACTAAATCGGCAATTTACCGTGGTGTTTACCCTGTTGAATTTGATTCAACTTCAAGCACAAACGATACGTTATCAAACGATGTTTTAAAAACAGTTATCGCTAAGTCTGAGTTAAAAGAAGGTGACAAAGTTATCTTTACTCATGGTGACTTAATGGAAACTATTGGTGCAACTAACACAGTTAAAATATTAACTGTGAAAAGTGAACACTTAAGCTAATTTTCAAATTAGCTTAACGAAAAAGGCAGCCTTGGCTGCCTTTTTTATAACTAACAATTTGTTATATTTTTTGTAACTATTCATCTAAAAAACATAACACCTCGCAGAGGTCACTGAGAAAAATATCGCGCTGTATTTTCTCTGTGTAGCGCAGCGTTTCACTGTTCTCGTGGTGTATTATTTAAAAACTGAACAGTTACTATTTTTAGCTATAAAACAAAAGCTTAATTAAATAGCGTAACGGCAACACGTAACCATGCCGTGGTAATTTTCAATAAAGGTTTTAACTAACTATTGACGACTTGCTTCACTTTATCTTTATAACTTCTACTTACTTTTAGTTCTTTATCGTTGCTCATTACTAAGTAATATTCGCCATTCATTTGGCTACAAAACTTACTAATATAGTTTTTATTTACCATGGTTGAACGATGACTGCGGATAAATACTCGAGGGTCTAAACTCTCTTCTAATTGTTTCATGGTTTTTCTAAGGATATGAGTTTCACTTGCTGTATGAACACACATGTAATCACCTGCAGCATCTATCCATAAGATATCCTTAATAGGTACCCTACTGACTTCTCCTGCATCTTTAATCGCTAACACATCGGAATATTGATTTAGATTAACTGGGCGATTATTTTCAATGGCCTTTAAAATATCTTTGCTGTCATTACCCGTAACATCACTGACTAATTTTACTAGCTTTAACTTTTGTTCAGTGCTTTCTTCATTTGCTAATTTTTCACGTACCCGATCTAAAGCTCTACTAATACGGTCTTCATCAGCTGGTTTTAATAAATAATCTTGTGCGTGTATTTCAAATGCTTTGAGCGCGTGCTCTTCAAATGCCGTGACAAATATAACCAATGGCATTTTCGCGCTTTGTTCTAATAGCTTGGTAACAACCTGAAAACCATCCAGGCCTGGCATATTAATGTCAATAAACATTAGATCAGGTTGATGACTAGTAACGGCTTCAATCGCTTCACGGCCGTTAGCGCAGTCAGCTACGATATTTACATCGTGGTGCTGTTGTAACCGAACAATTAACCCTTTGCGAGCGAGTGGCTCGTCATCAACAATTATAGTAGATAAAGCGTGCGTCATGTTAGAGATTCAAACTGAAGTGGAATACTGATATTAACTTTAACACCTTTTGGTGTATTATTGGATACCATTAATGAAAACTCTCCATCATATAGCGCTTCTAATCGCTCTTTAGTATTCACTAAACCCACACCATTTTCTCTATATAAATTACCATCTACAACTTCTGCACCAGGTCCGTTGTCAGACATTTCAATTATTAACTGATTATCATTGCAACAGACATTCACTTTGATCGTTCCACCACTTTCTTGAACTGTTATAGCATGTTTAATCGAATTTTCAGCTAAGGGTTGTAATATCATACTTGGAACAAGGGCGTTTTTGCACTTTTCTTCAATAGTAAACTCTACTGACAGGCGATCTTCAAACCTTACCTTCTCTATATCTAAATAAAGGGTAAGCACTTGAATTTCGTTCTCAAGGGTTACTTTTTTCATTGGATCGGTATCTAAGGTAGACCGCAAAAAATCACTTAATTTAGTCACCATACCGTTAGCTATAGAGTTATCTTTCACTAAAATCAGGGTTGAAATGGCATTAAGTGTATTAAACAAAAAATGTGGATTTAGCTGATAACGTAACATTTTTAATTGGGCTTGATGCGCTTGCGTATTGGCTTTTAATACATTTTGTTTAGCCGTTTGAAGCATTTGATAATACTTAATAGCAAAATACAAAACACTCCAGCCCATCATTATATAGAACGACCAAACGCTGTATTTGGTATAATAAATAAGGTGGTCAGGTCGATATCCGTGCTTGTATATTTCCCAATAATTCAAATTTTTAATTATTTGCCACACAACCCCCATACCAAAAGAGGCAACTACAATAATCAGTGCAATATGAACTAACTTATAGTTCCAAATATACTTATATAAATAGCGTAATGGTATGGTGAGCATCCATCCTGAATAAGCATTCAAAAAAATGATGACAATGAAGATATCTCTCAGATCATGTAACAATGATCCTAAATAGTGCACCAAGGCGAAACTCAGCCAACCTGCTGTATGCATTAACCAAAAAAGCTGGTTTTTATTTTGTACTAATTTTTTCCAGTCCACAGACTACTTCTCTATGTGTTCAATAAGTAAATTATGAGGCAGGATAAACAATCGTGCACGTCAGTTAAGCTTAACAAACTAGCAACTTATCTCATTAAAAGGGCTACAGACGTTTCAACTGTCGATATGTCGTCAAATAATTCTAATTGTTTCAAGCCGAGTGTTTTAAAAGAAGTATCACCGTCCATCTGTAATCCTCTTTGCAGATACCACAGTGCATTTAATACATAACAATACTGTAAATAACTAACTAACCGCCCTTTGTTTGGATACGCGTTACCGTTAAGGTGATAATATTCTGTTACTTTATCAAAGTCAGATTCTGTTAAGCGGTTTATTGCGATAAACATCGCTAAATCAAATTCGGGCTCAGCTAAGCAAGCACACTCAAAATCTAATAACCAAGGTTTATCTGATATCATCACATTAGTAAAGTTTAAATCGCCATGACAAAAGACTCTCTTATCAATTTCGATTTTTTCAATATGACCTAGAGCTTGGTTTATGGTTTTACGTTGAAAAGCTGTAAAAAATGAGTCTGACAACAAGTCTTTTATTGCATGCTGAATGTTAAATACCGGAAGGTTAGCTTTGGTAGAATGACATGTAGACATTAGTGCTAATGATACTTTAATTCGTTCATCTACCGTTGATACTAAATTGTCTAACGCTTCTCCTTCTAAAAATTCGCATACTAACCAGTGTGAGTTTACAAAAATAACTTTAGCACCGAAGTTTTTCTCTCCAGCTACTTTAGCAGCGGTAAGTTCAGCGTTAACACCGGCATCTGTTTTTAAATACTTTACAAAAAACTTACCTTGTTTATTTTGTACCACAAAACACTGACTACTTTGCCCTTTTTCAATTATGTTAATTTGTAAGTTATTAGGTAAGACATTGGATTTAAAACAAGGTAATTCGCGAATTTCGCTTACAAATCTTTGTAGTTGTTTGTTTTCCATAAATATTTAAGCTGTCGTTATTGCTGAATTATTGTGGTTGAATTCTTTATTCCACAGCCAATAACCGTAAACGGCAAAAACAGTATAAAAACCAAATAAAAATGCGGTAGGTACTAATCCTTTCTCAATATAAACCGCTATAGATACGACATCAATCACAACCCAGTACAACCAATTCTCAACAATTTTTTGAGTAACCAAATAGGTTGCAAAAATCGCAAATACTGTCGTTAAACTGTCAATATAGGGAAAATCTGTTGGTGTATAATTATCCATAACATAACCAAGTAAAACTGACACTACAGATAACGATATGATGGCAACGATATGGCTAGATACTTTATATTTTTTTAGTGGTAATTCTACCGTATTTGAAGATATTAACGTTCCACGCCAACAATACCAACCATATACGGCCATAACCAGATAATAAACTTGAAGAATACTATCCATCCATAAGTAGAACTCATAAAAAAGAAACGTATAAAGCAAAGTACTCATTATAGCTGCAGGCCAACACCAAACATTTTTATGTGCTGCTAATACCACATACGCAAGCGAGAAAAATACCGCGATGAGTTCTGTTGCTGGTGCCATAATATAATATTGAAGGGTTTCGTTCATTATTGTTCAGCTTCCACTTCGGAGCGATCTCCACCAATAAATTTACATACAAATACTGCGGCATCAACACTTTCATGCACATGCTTAATTTCAGCCATAACATGACCAACCGCTAAGTCATATTCACCAAAAACCTGAGTACTCATACCATTTGTAACTACTTTTAACCCCTGGACTAAACGTAGTTTTTTAATAAAGCCCCAAATCTCTTTTTTAAAATTTTCTTCAGCAAGTGGATACAAGCTGATTTCAATAGAAACATCCATAAATGACCTCTATGATTATGTTGTAGTTAACGCTAATTGATTATCTATTTATTTTATGTATTTTAACATGCCGCTGACAATAGTTACCCTTTTTATAAAACAAAAGCTTGCAGGCAAACAAAACCAAATAATTCACAGCCATTAAAAAACGCTTACCAATGATAAGCGTTTTAATATTTGTGATCGGTAATATTTATTGACTAAATACTGCGCTATTATTGGTGATTAAAACTTATAATCAAACGTTACACCGACTTGACGTGGAGCACCTAAACGTACGTATTTTTTAGCAGCCCAATCAATGTCAGGTTCATTACCAAAGAAGAAACCACGAGTCGCAATCGTTTCATCCGTTAAATTACGAGCCCACAATGATACAGACCAATCGTTGGTTTCATAACCCACTTTTGCGTTTAAGATACGTGAATTGTCTGAACGCTCTGAGTGACTATCGGAAAAGTAGAAAGCATCTTTACCCGACCAATTAACATTAACAAAAATTCCATCGTCACTTAAATACGTTGCACCCAAACTCGCCATAAAGTTTGGAGCGTGCGCTAAGTCTCTGCCTGAAATATCGATAGTTCCGCCGTATTTATCAGAATAAGCGTAATTATCATAAGTTGCGTCTAAATAACCCAATGTAGATTCTAGGGTTAAGTTATTAGTTACTTGATAATTAAGTTCTAATTCAATACCACGACTAGTTGAGCTAGTCGCATTTGCTGTATAAATGGTAAATTGTTGCGGTTTGTCTGGATTTTGCTGAGATGCGTTTACTTGCTGATCTTTTCTATCCATTTTAAAAATGGCTAACCGACTCGTTAAAGCTCCATCTAACAGAATTGATTGAATGCCTAACTCATAGTTAACCAACGTTTCAGTATCAAACTCTTTATATTGGCTAAGTTGCGTTGGTAAGCCCATGTTAAAACCTCCGGCTTTATATCCGCGTGCTATACGAACATAAGCAGAATGTTTATCATTAATTATTTTGCTTACCGAAATGTGTCCACCCCACATGGTTTCAGAAGGATCGAAGTTATCGCCTGCTGAATCAACATAGTCTGTAGATCGTTTTTCTACGCGTAAACCAATAGAAAGGTTATGTGCTTTAGGTAATATGCTATCAATTTGTGTAAATACAGCGTAATTATTGGCGGTGTATTCAGAGTCTAACGCTTCATCAGCCCAACCATTATAAAATGACTCAAGCATGTTGCTTTCAGTTAAGCGACTGATATAAGTACCTATCAACCAATCTGTAGTGTCGTTAAATAATTTTGACGATTCATTAGACGTTAATCTAAATTCTTGTGACCATACATCTCTGTCTGCCTGCTTATCCCAAGTGTAATCGTACACACAGCCTTCGGAGCCGATAACCTCCCAATTGTCATTGTAAAGAGCGCACGACTTGCTTGCCCAAAATTCAGGGTTAGCCCAGTCACCATCGTATGCATGTTGATGTTCTGTGGTGGTATAGCTACTAATTGCTTCAACTTTACCAAATGATAATCCATCGTAAGAAACTTTTAATGAGCTACCATAAGATTTTTGGTTATCAGTACCAGGTAAATCCGTTAATGTATCAAAACCATTATTATCTAATGTCCATGCGTCAAAACCGTTATTGTTATCTGCAAAAATATAAGTAAAGTCGATGGTTAAATCTTCATCTGGAGTAAAGTGTAATTTCA